>OGPA01000335.1_pt1 | contig 52193 bp, 39 predicted proteins | sample 1552841 | NCBI WGS metagenome assembly OGPA01 (sample SAMEA2579916, study PRJEB22360) | human gut metagenome
CGTAAAAGTGGGAGAGTAGATAACCGCCGTTTTTGTCAGGTCGAAAGACTGAATGCTAGAAAGGAGTTAGTTCGTAAGAACTGACTCCTTTTTTTGTTCTATGCAAACCATTGTTTTTGGTATTAATATTAATCAACTTCTCTTTGCACGAATCAAATAAGATATATATCTTCGCTATCTAAATCTGTATTCATAGAAAAATATATTATGAAAAGAAGAACTTTTCTTAAATCATCACTTTTGGCTGGTGCGGGTGTTGGAGTCAACCATTCTGTACGGTCTGCAATATTTTCTCAGGAGCAAAAAGAAACGAAAAAGAAGCCTCATGTCATTTTTATCATGACTGATCAGCATCGTGGGGATGCTTTGGGTTGTATGGGGAATAAGGCTGTTATTTCTCCGAATATTGATAAGTTGGCAGAAGAAGGAACTTTATTTGTAAGTGGTTATTCATCGGCTCCCAGTAGTACTCCCGGACGTGCCGGTTTATTAACGGGCTTATCCCCTTGGCATCACGGTATGCTGGGATATGGGCGAATGGCTGAACAATATAAATATGAAATGCCGCAGATGCTTCGTAATCTGGGCTATTTTACTTTTGGTATAGGAAAGATGCACTGGTTCCCTCAAAAAGCACTTCATGGTTTCCATGCTACATTGATAGATGAAAGCGGAAGAATCGAATCAAAAGACTTTGTCAGCGATTACCGTGAATGGTTTCAACTGAATGCTCCCGGACAAAATCCGGATTTGACGGGTATCGGTTGGAATGATCATGGGGCAGGTATTTATAAACTGGATGAGAAATTGCATCCGACTACCTGGACGGGACAGACTGCCTGTGAACTGATCCGCAATTATAATAATGATAAACCATTATTTATGAAAGTGTCGTTTGCACGTCCTCATAGTCCTTACGATCCACCGAAACGTTATTTGGATATGTATAAAGATGCTGATATCCCTAAACCTGTCATTGGTGATTGGTGCGGTAAGTATGCAGAACGCCTGGATCCGGAAAAAGTGGCTTCGGATGCTCCGTTCGGGAATTTTGGTGACGACTATGCCGTGAATTCCAGGAGACATTATTATGCGAATATTACTTTTATTGATGATCAAATAGGAAAGATAATTGCAGCATTGAAAGAGAAAGGAATGTATGATGATGCGATTATTTGCTTTACGGCCGATCATGGTGATATGCTGGGCGATCATTATCATTGGAGAAAAACATATCCTTATGAAGGTTCTGCCCATATTCCTTATGTTGTGAAATGGCCGTCATTTGTTAAAAAGGCAGTTCCGAATGGTGTGAAAATAGAACAACCGGTTGAACTTCGCGATTTTCTTCCTACCTTTATAGACTTGGCTGGAGGAACCGTTCCTCCCGATATGGATGGAAGCTCGTTGTTGAAACTGGTACAGGGCCATTCGGATGAATGGCGTAAATACATTGATCTGGAACATGCCACCTGTTATAGTGCCGACAATTACTGGTGTGCACTGACAGATGGAAAGTTGAAATATATATGGAATTTTCATAATGGAGAAGAGCAATTATTCGATTTGAAAAAAGATCCGGGCGAATTGATGGATTGTTCAGGGAAAAAGGCTTATGCCAAACAACTGAAGGAGTTCCGTAAAGCGATGGTTGACCACCTTTCAGAGCGTGGAGATGATTATGTGAAGAATGGCGAATTAGTTACTTTGGGAAAGACTATACTATATAGTCCCAATTTCCCTCAAAAAATATGATTCTTATAAATTCTTTAAACTGCATAGTGTATGATCAGAAAATGGATATTCCTGCTTGTAGGAGTAAGTTGTGTAATTGGATCAGTTATGGCACAAGAAAATCCGATCCTGTTGTTTCCGAAAGGAGCACCAGGTGAGACAACCCAGCTGATAGAGAAAGCAGATAACGATGGAGGGAAAACAGGAGGTGAAACTGTATTACGTATAACCAATGTAAGTGAACCCACAATCACCGTTTATCCGGCTCCGGATGAAGTTGCAACAGGTGCGGCTATGGTTGTTTGTCCTGGTGGTGGATATAATATCCTGGCTTACGACCTGGAGGGGGATGAAGTTTGTGAATGGTTGAACAACCTCGGTATAACCGCAGTATTGCTAAAATATCGTGTTCCCCGCCGGGAAGGTTTGGAAAAGCATACAGCCCCTTTACAGGATCTTCAACGTGCAATCGGTTATGTCAGGGCTCATGCAGAAGGAATGAATATCGATCCGCAGCGTATAGGAGTTATGGGATTTTCTGCCGGTGGACATCTTTCGGCAATGGCAAGTAATAACTTTGATAAACGTACCTATCCGGCGGTGGATGCAGCCGATAAGGTCAGTTGCCGTCCGGATTTCTGTCTTTTGGTTTATCCGGCTTACCTGGATGGTGAAAACTTCAAGCTGGCTCCAGAGCTTAAAGTGAGTGCAGCTACACCTCCGACCATGCTTGTTCAGACAGAGGACGATAAATCGTATATCAATAGTAGTCTTTTTTATTATTATGCATTGAAGGAGGCGGGTATTCCTGCACGGATGCATTTATATAGTAAAGGAGGACATGGTTATGGCCTGAGAGATACGGGAGTTGCAGTGAATGAATGGCCGGACAGAGCAGAAGACTGGTTCCGTGAATTAGGCGTGATAGAATAAAAAAACTAAATAGAGTACGGGGATACAGAGATTCTTTGTATCTTTGTACTCACAAATCATGGGGATGACCGGTTTAGACAGCGGGTAGAAGTGGTTTGTAAGCATGTAGTGCGTGGTTGGCTTGCACTTAAATCTCAGACAACGAACAATTAACTGGCGAAAACAATTACGCTTACGCTGCTTAATCGAAGTATAGTAGATTCAAGCTTAATCCCTGCAAAAGTTGCGGGGACGTGACATCACCCGGATGCTGTGGCTCCGAAGCTTTCCGATCAGGTGGTGCAGCAATATCGGAGATAGTCTGAAATGAGCCTCGGGTCTCAGGCGAAAATTAAGAGGATAAGGATTAAGTGGGTGGCTTCGGTCTTGCTTGATCCCGACAATCGAAGGCGAAGATAAACATGTAGAAAGCAGATTAGTTCCTCGTTTGGACGAGAGTTCGAATCTCTCCATCTCCACAACAAAAAAGGCTCGCAATTTTATTTGCGAGCCTTTTTTGTTATTATATGATTATAAACCTATTCGTTTGTTGTTCTCCGGCTGAGTAATGCCTGTATAGGAGTATTGGTAATCACCAGCACTTTGGTGAGGAAGTATATTCACTGATTTTACAGCTATGTTTTTTCCTGTCTTAGTTGCTACCAAGCATGTATTATGTAGCTTTCTGTTTTCCAGATCGAAAACTTTCTCAGGGTTGAAATGCTGGCCGTTAATACGAACTTCAAAATGCAAGTGTTCAGTAGTGGCTCTTCCTGTACGTCCGGTCAATCCTACGGGTTCTCCGGCTTTTACACGATCACCTACCTTTACCAGATTTTTGGAGTTATGGCTGTAGACTGTTTCCAGCCCGTTATAATGGCGTATAACGACAACATTTCCATAAGCAGCATACGATTTGGACATACGAACGATTCCATCGAAAGCGGCAACGATCGTATCGTTGGCACATGTTTTCAGATCGACTCCCGAATGATGTCTTCTACGACCGGCATAAGGAGATATTACTTTTGCACCCGGTAGAGGAAATGCGTAATCTTCTTTAGATATTAATGCCAGGTCTATGATCAGTGAGTTTTCGTTTGCCAATAATTTAGGATCGGGAACGGCTATATCTGCTTTTTCCCGGGAAGAGAAGTTCTCTGTTATATTTTTACGGGCATATTCCGTTTTTTCTAATTCCGGTGTCGGTTGAAGAAATATATATTCTACTGCAGGTAGAGGAATATCTGTTGAAGGAGGTACTATAACTGCTTCCGGTTCAAGAGTAGGAGGCAACGTTTGTACTGTGGAACAGGTACTTAGTGTCAGTATTGTAATGAATGATAATATATAACTATGGATATTAGACATTATAAAAATTCTTTTTGACGAGCAAAAATAGAAAAAACTATCCAGTCTAAAGTCTTAAATGGGAATACTTTATAGTTCTTTTTCATTTCTTTATGCTTTTCTGAGAATTGTAGGACGATTTTCGAAGGCCATAATACAAAAAGGCGCCAACCGAAGTTTAGCGCCTTTCTTCTATAAATCGATAAGAAATGAAATGTATACGTTGTTTATTTCTTAAATAATGATTTGGTTATACCCATTTCGAGACCACGAAGTTCGGCTAAACCTCTCAGGCGGCCGATACAGGAATAACCCGGATTTGTTTTCTTTTTCAGATCGTCTATCATCTGATGACCGTGGTCCGGACGCATAGCAATAGAACAGCCGCGTCTTTGCTGTAACTCCAATAAGGCTTTCATTACGCCATACATATCCACATCTCCTTCCAGGTGGTTTGCTTCGTAGAAATTTCCTTCCTCATCACGTTGTGTGCTACGGAAATGAACGAAATCGATACGGTCGCCGTAACGTTCCATGATTCCTGCCAGATCGTTGTCACTGCGTACTCCGAATGAACCGGTGCATAAGCAAAGTCCGTTACTCTTATTAGGTACGGCTTCAATTAACTTCTTGAAATCTTCTTCCGTACTCAGGATACGCGGTAATCCGAGAATAGAGTAAGGAGGGTCATCCGGGTGAATAACCAGTTTTACACCGGCTTCATCGGCCACCGGGGCAATTTCCTGCAAAAAGTAGATCAGGTTGGCACGCAATTTTTCTGCATCGATATTTTTATAGCGGTCTAATGCCTCCTGGAATTGTTCTATCGTAAAACTTTCTTCTGATCCCGGCAAGCCGGCAATCATGTTACGAGTAAGCAAATGGCGGTCTTCTTCGCTCATCGAGTCGAAGCGGGCTTTTGCTTTTGCTTTTTCTTCTGCCGAATAATCGTTCTCTGCTCCCGGACGTTTCAGAATGAAAAGGTCGAATGCAACGAAAGCAGCCCGTTCGAAGCGAAGAGCCTTTGAGCCGTCCGGCATGGTATAGGCCAGATCGGTACGTGTCCAATCGAGTACCGGCATAAAATTGTACGTTACGACATTCACACCGCATTTACCCAGGTTACGCAGACTTTCCTTATAGTTGTCGATATATTTCTGGAACTCTCCGGTTTGCGTTTTAATGTGCTCATGAACAGGCACGCTTTCTACGACAGACCAGGTTAATCCGACCTCTTCGATCAGTTTTTTACGTTTCATGATCTCCTCTACCGTCCATACTTCCCCGTTAGGAATATGATGTAAAGCATTTACAATACCGGTTGCACCGGCTTGTTTGATATCCCAAAGGCTGACAGGGTCATTCGGACCATACCAACGCCATGTTTGTTCGCATAAATACATATTATGTGTCGTGTTTATCGTGTTTTTAGATTGAGAAAGCATCGAAACCACCGTCTACGATAGCAATTGTGCCCGTAACGAATTTAGATGCGTCGCTTATTAAATATTGAATGGTACCAAACAATTCCTCCGGTGCACCCAGACGTCTGAACGGAGTATGAGCGATAACTGATTTAGCACGGTCAGTATAAGAGCCGTCCGGGTTAGTCATCAATGTTCTGTTCTGTTCTGTCAGGAAAAATCCCGGAGCAATCGCGTTTACACGCAAACCTTCACCGAATTTGATAGCCAATTCACCGGCCATATATTTTGTCAGGTTGGATATAGCAGCTTTGGCAGCACCGTATCCTACCACACGTGTCAACGGGCGCAGAGCTGATTCAGAAGAGAAGTTGACGATTGCACCTTCTTTCTGTTGAGCCATAACTTCCGCAAATACCATAGTGGGGAGAACTGTTCCGAACAAGTTCAGGTCGACTACTTTTTTGAATGCATCGATCTGTAAATCGAAAATATTACTGTCGGGTCCGATCGTTGCGCCTGCCATGTTTCCTCCGGCAGCATTCAATAATGCATCGATACGGCCATATTTAGCGAGGATATCTTTTTTATTCTGTTCAAGGATCTCTCTATTCAGGACGTCTGTCAGAAAAAAGCAAGCTTCTCCGCCTTTTGCTTTGATGTCTGCAACGATTTTTTCACCGGTTTCTGCGGCACGGTCAAGGATGACAACTTTAGCTCCTTCTTCAGCCAGGTGACCTGCGATTCCGCTACCTAAAATACCGGCTCCTCCGGTAATAATGACAACTCTGTCTTTAATACAAAATAAATTAGCCATTTTCTATATGTTTTTATTGTGATATTTTCATTTGTATGCACAATCTGTGCGCGAGCACACGTTGGGTGCAAATGTATACTATTTATTTGTCAAACAAAAAAAATAGAGGATAAAAATGACCGTTTATGTCATTAAATATAATTATTGTAATACTTAATATTCTCTTTTATAAGTATATCAATAGGCATGTAATTGATTTGTTCGACTTTCTCCTTCAATACAAGATGACGGAATAAGGCTTTTACGCAATTGAATCCCTGCACTTCCGGTCGTTGGGCGATCAGGTGGGTGATGTGTCCGCTATTCAGATAGTTCAGATTAGAGTCGATCACATCATAACCTATCAGTTTGAAATGTTTGTCGGTATCCTGTTGTTGGAAATAATCGCCTAATACATGTGCCCTCGAATTAAAGATGATTCCGGCTTGTATTTCTTCGTGTGTGGCAAAGAATGAATCGAGAATATCCTTGTTCTCGTTCGATTCGTCTGCATGGATATGTACCGGAAATATCTTACCCAGAAAATCATGTCCATACAGATAATCTCGGAAACCTTCTTCACGTTTCATGACCTGGGTCGAATGCATGTCGCCTTTCCTGATAAAGCGGAAAATCGCAATATTGTCTTCGGGCTGGATTTGTTCGAATAACAAGCGGCCGGCGATATATCCTGAATCATATGAGTTAGTACCATAATAGGCGATGCAATTCGTCTTTTCGATAAATGCATCTATCAGTACGTAGGGTATTTCCAGTTTATCGAGTTGCTGGGTAAGCTGCAAGACACTTTCCTTAAACAAGGTAGCAATGATTACGCCCTGGCAATCTGATTTTTCAATCACCGGTATCAGGTTGTCGAAACTATTTCTGTCATACTGGTTGAAACACAGATGTTCGATTTCGACATTATAACTAAACAACTCCTGCTCGGCTTTATCAATACCTTCCGATAGTTTGGCCCAGTATTCTCCTTCTGCAAAAGAGGGAGTCAGCGTAATGAAGCGATATTTCTTCTTCAAAGCTAATGAACGCGCTATCAGGTTCGGATGATAGTCTATTTCTTTTAGTACTTTTTCGACCTTTTTCTGAGCTTCTTCAGAAACTTTGCCACGATTGTGCAGGATACGGTCGACTGTTCCGGTAGAAACACCGGATAACTCTGCAATATCTTTTATTCTGTAAGTCTTCCCCATAGGGCTTTTTATTATAAATAACCCGCAGTAATAAAAAAACGCGGGCTGTTTCGTATTACTATTATGTTATATATCTTCTATAATTTGTAAAGGAGCATTCAATTTACGGAATGCATAGGCGTACATCATATATACAAGTGGCATTGCCACAAAAATACCTATACCCAACAGGATAAATCCTAAGATACAGATCCCTATCATAGCCAGCATCAGCATAAAAAGAGACATTCCCTGTCCGCGGGTTATTTCCCAGCTACGCTGGAGCGATTCGATTATACCTGCATCATCTTCAACGATCAGAGCCGCATAAAATTGTAATCTGAGGGCCAGATAGATTCCCGGGATAATGAATAAACAGATTCCGAGAAGGACAATGATTCCCATGAGTATATTGGCTACAAGGTAAGTAATGATTTTACGAGCCTGCTGTCCGTATGCCGAGAATTGCGGCTCTTCTCCGTCCAAAGCCTGGAATATGTTCTTCATATATCCTAAAGCAAAGATTGCAGAAATAATACAACTAATCAGATTAATAATTATCGTTCCCGTTATCGATTTCTGTATAGGCATTGCAAATGCCCCCAGTGTAAAAGAAATGATACTCATACCTATTATCAGTCCGGCTAAAACCCAGATCTGAGCTTTTGTCCGTTGCCATGAAGTACTGCACACTTCGGAAATTGAAAATTTAGGTCCCATCAGATTGTAGATTATTAAGTTTAAAGATAGCTGTAAATTTAAGGTAAATTATCGAATAAACAAATAATGTCCGTACTTTGTATAGTAATTCAGACTAATTTACTTTCGAACGGTCAAAAAATAAGCTATCTGTTTGATCCAGACACCTAAATAAGTGAATTTTTAGTATAAAAGATTGTATAAACGGGAAAAGTACAATAAAAAGATTTTAAATTTGTACGTTTTTTAGATATGAGACCTTCAACAATCGAGCCTGATAGAACAAGACTTCGAGTGATATGTATAAATCATCGTTAGGCAGAAAATATATTAAATAATGAATATGAATAGACAAATGTTGAAAACTACTATTACCCAATTTAGGCAAATTGCATTATTTGCAGTGGGAGTGTCTTTATTAACCGCCTGTGGAAACAGCCAGAGTGGTATGAAATTAGGCGACAGCGAATATGCTGTTCTTACAGTCAACTCTTCTTCAAGCAATCAGACGACATCTTATCCGGCAACTATCAGAGGTACGCAGGATATTGAAGTGCGTCCCCAGGTGTCAGGGTTTATTGTTAAGTTGTGTGTAGATGAAGGGGCTACTGTCCGCAAAGGTCAGCCCTTGTTTGAGATCGATCCTACGCAGTATAAAGCGTCTGTAAACCAGGCTAAAGCTGCTGTGGCTATGGCTAAGGCGAATGTTAATACGCTAAAATTAACGGTGAAGAACAAGAAAGAATTGTTCGATAAAGCTATTATCAGTTCTTTTGAATACCAGACGGCAGTAAATCAGCTTTTATCGGCAGAAGCCACTTTGGCTCAGTCGGAGGCCTCTTTGGTGAGTGCTAGTCAGAATTTATCTTTTTGTACGGTAACCAGTCCGTCAAATGGGGTTGTCGGAACTTTCCCGTACCGTATCGGAAGTTTGGTAAGCCCTTCGATTTCCAGTCCGTTGACAACTGTTTCTGAGATCGGAGAAGTATATGTTTATTTCTCTATGACAGAAAAAGAATTGTTGCAACTGACAAAAGCGGGTGGAACACTGAAAGAGCAATTGGATAAAATGCCGGAAGTTCAACTGCAATTAGCAGATGGAACGATGTTGGCAGAAACAGGTAAAATAGATGCTGTCAGCGGTGTTATCGACCAGTCGACAGGTTCGGTAAGTATGCGCGCTGTATTTCCAAACGATAAGAGAATTATGAGAAGTGGCGGTACAGGTAGTGTTGTATTCCCTTATACAATGGATAACATCATTATGATCCCCCAGTCTGCAACTGTTGAAATTCAGGATAAGAAATTCGTCTATGTACTACAGCCTGATAATACAATTAAAAATGTTGAAATACAGATTTCTTCTTTGGATGATGGTCATAGTTATCTGGTAACTAAAGGGTTGAAATCCGGTGACAAAGTCGTTGTCGAAGGTGTTCAGAGTTTAAGAGACGGTCAGGAAATTAAGCCGATCACACAGGCTGAGCAAGCTGCCAAGTTCCAGCAGGCGATGAAAGACCAGAACGAAGGAAATTTAAAAACTGCTTTCAATTAATTAGAGGTATAGAATAAGCTGGGGAATGACCTATGCTGTTCGTCTATAAAAAAGTAACATATGAAATTAGATAGATTTATTAACCGTCCGGTGCTTTCTACGGTGATCTCCATCGTAATTGTCATCCTGGGTATATTAGGTTTGTTCACATTGCCTATTACCCAATATCCGGACATTGCGCCTCCTACTGTTTCGGTAAGGGCCACTTATACGGGAGCCAATGCGCAAACCGTATTGAATAGTGTTATTGCGCCGCTGGAAGACCAGATCAACGGGGTTGAGAATATGATGTATATGACATCAAATGCATCTAACAATGGTTCTGCCGATATTTCCATATATTTTAAACAAGGAACCGACCCGGATATGGCGGCGGTAAACGTTCAGAACCGTGTGTCTATGGCACAAGGTTTGCTACCGGCCGAGGTAACAAAAGTCGGTGTGACCACTCAGAAACGTCAGAACTCCATGCTGGTTGTTTTTGCCGTTTATGATGCGGAAGACCGTTACGACCAGAAGTTCCTTGAGAACTATGCAAAGATCAACCTGATCCCGGAAGTACAGCGTGTGCCGGGTGTTGGTGATGCCAACGTATTGGGTACCGACTATTCCATGCGTATCTGGCTGAAACCGGATGTGATGGCTCAATACAAGCTGGTTCCTAACGATGTGTCGAATGTTTTGGCTGAACAGAACGTGGAGGCGGCTCCGGGTTCTTTCGGTGAACAGGGAAACCAGTCATTCCAGTATACGATCCGTTATAAAGGACGTTTGCAGACTGCCGAAGAATTTGATAATATTGTAGTTAAAGCATTACCCGACGGTGAAGTGCTTCGTCTGAAAGACATTGCCGATATCGAATTGGGACGTTTGACTTATAACTATGTCAATAAAGTAAACGGCCATAATGCGGTAGCATGTATCGTATATCAGATGCCGGGAACGAATGCAACTGAAACAATCAACAACATTCAGGATCTGCTGGTAAAATCAGAGAGCACTATGCCGCCGGGTATGAAGGTGGAAGTATCTATGAATGCCAACGACTTCCTGTATGCCTCTATCCACGAGGTAATCAAAACTTTGCTGGAAGCCTTTATCCTCGTGTTTATCGTGGTGTATGTGTTCCTGCAGGATTTGCGTTCGACTTTAATTCCCGCTATTGCTATTCCGGTTGCTTTGGTCGGAACTTTCTTCCTGTTGTCATTGATCGGATTTAGTATCAACCTGTTGACACTTTGTGCGATGGTATTGGCCATTGCGATTGTGGTCGATGATGCGATAGTCGTCGTCGAGGGGGTCCATGCCAAGTTGGACCAGGGATATAAATCGTCGAAACAAGCATCTATCGATGCGATGAGTGAACTTGGCGGTGCAATCGTTTCTATTACATTGGTGATGATGTCCGTGTTTATCCCTGTAAGTTTCATGGGAGGTACAGCCGGGGTATTCTATCGCCAGTTCGGTGTGACTATGGCCATTGCTATCGGTCTGTCTGCGTTGAATGCGTTGACATTGAGTCCGGCACTTTGTGCTATCTTCCTGAAACCTCATGATACTGAACACGGAGAGAAGAAGACAACTCTCGTATCCCGTTTCCATACCTCTTTCAATGTGGCATACGATTCATTATTGAAGAGTTACAAAAAACGTGTTTTATTCTTTATCCAGAAGAAATGGTTGACATTCGGTACCGTTATAGCTTCTATCGCTTTATTGGTATTCTTTATGCAGGTAACGCCTACCGGTATGGTGCCGAATGAAGATATGGGTACTATCATGGGAGCTGTGACATTACCTCCCGGAGCATCCCAGGAACGTACGCTCGAAATCATGGAGCGTGTGGATAGCCTGATCGCTTCCGACCCGGCTGTGAAATCACGTACGGCCATTACCGGTTTCAGTTTCATCGGTGGCCAGGGACCTTCTTACGGTTCATTTATCATCAAGTTGAAGGATTGGGATGAACGTTCGATGACGCAGAGTGCCGAAGTCGTTTACGGTAGCTTGTTCATGCGTGCACAGAAAGTAGTGAAGGATGCCCAGGTATTATTTTTTACTCCGCCTATGATTCCGGGTTATTCCGCTTCCAGTGATATCGAATTGAATATGCAGGATAAGACCGGTGGTAGCCTGGAGAGATTCTTCTCGGTTTCCAAAGATTATATGGCAGCTCTGACAGCCCGTCCGGAGATCAAGTCGGCCCAGACTACTTTCAACCCGAACTTCCCGCAATATATGATCGATATCGATGCGGCAGCTTGCAAGAAAGTAGGTATCAGTCCGAGTGATATCCTTCTGACGCTGCAAGGTTATTATGGTGGTCTGTATGCCTCCAACTTCAACCGTTTCGGTAAGATGTACCGTGTAATGGTACAGGCCGATCCGGCTTTGAGAGCCAATATGGAATCATTGAAGAATGTCAAAGTAAGAAATGGGAACGAAATGGCACCGATCTCCCAGTTTATTACGATAGAAAAAGTATATGGTCCGGATATTATCAGCCGTTTCAATATGTACACCTCTTTGAAGGTGATGGTTGCTCCTGCCGATGGGTTCACCAGCGGTCAGGCACTGAAAGCTCTTGAAGAAGTGGCGAGCACAACGCTTCCTGCCGGTTTCGGTTACGAGCTGGGAGGTATGGCGCGTGAAGAGGCTGAGACCAGCGGTAGTACAACCGGTTTGATCTTCGTACTCTGTTTCGTATTCGTTTATCTGTTGCTGAGTGCGCAGTATGAAAGTTATGTATTGCCATTGGCCGTATTGCTTTCCATCCCGTTCGGTTTGATGGGTAGCTTCCTGTTCGTACAGGGGTGGGCCGCATTAGGTAGTATCCCGGCTTTGAAGATGATATTGGGAACGATGTCCAATAATATTTATATGCAGATCGCATTGATCATGTTGATGGGGCTGTTGGCGAAGAATGCTATTTTGATCGTAGAGTTCGCCCTCGACCGTCGCCGTATGGGTATGAGCATCACCTGGGCTGCCGTATTAGGTGCCGCAGCCCGTCTGCGTCCTATCCTGATGACCTCCCTGGCGATGGTAGTCGGTTTGTTGCCGATGATGTTTGCCTTCGGAGTAGGTGCTCACGGTAACCGTACGTTGGGTACTGCTGCTATCGGTGGTATGTTCGTCGGTATGATTTTCCAGATCCTGATCGTTCCGGCTCTGTTCGTAGTATTCCAGTACCTGCAGGAAAAGGTTAAACCGATCGAGTGGGAAGATCTGGACAACAGCGATTTGAATACGGAAATAGAACAGTACGCTAAAAATAAGTGAGAAGACAATGAAGAAGAAACAAATTATATATATGATGTGTGCAACCGCTCTGTTGAGCAGTTGCCACATCTATAAGGCATACGACCGTCCCGATACGATCACGACTGACGGTATTTATCGTGACCCGGTATCTGAAACAGACACACTGGCTGCGGATACTACGAATATGGGAAACATTCCCTGGAGAGATATTTTCCGCGATCCTAAATTGCAGGCGCTGATTGAAGAAGGCTTGACAAATAATGTAGATATGCAGGCTGCGGTTCTCCGTGTGGAAGAAGCGAAGGCATTGCTTACTTCTGCCCGTCTTTCTTTCCTTCCATCGCTGAACCTGGCACCGCAAGGATCTACCACAACTATGGGAAATTCAAGCTATGCCAAGGCATACACTTTACCGGCGGCTGCAAGTTGGGAGGTAGACTTGTTCGGTAAGTTGCTCAATGCGAGTCGCGATCAGAAAACAATCTATCTGCAAAGCCAGTATTCGCAGCAGGCAGTACGTTCGCAGCTTATCGGCGGTATTGCCAATACTTATTTTACCTTGCTGATGCTCGACCGTCAGGTAGAAATCACTACTGAAACTGTCGATATCTATAAAGAAAATGTACGTGCGATGGAGGCTATGAAGGAGGCAGGTATGACCACCGAAGCAGCTGTTGTACAGATGAAAGCTGTATACCACCAGGTTTCTTCATCGCTGATTAACCTGAAACGTCAGGTTCGTGAAGTAGAAAACTCATTGTCGGTCCTGTTGGCAAAAGCACCTCAGCAGATCGAGCGTGGCAGACTGGAAGATCAATATATTCCGGATGAACTGATGGCCGGTGTTCCTTTGCAGTTGCTGGAAAACCGTCCGGACGTGAAGATCGCAGAAATGTCGCTTGCAAGTGCTTATTATACGACAAACAAAGCGCGTGCTGCTTTCTATCCGGGACTGAACATTACGGCAACAGCCGGTTGGACAAATGGTTCGGGTATCACAGTATCCAATCCGGGACAATTCATGTTCCAGGCGTTGGCATCTCTGGCACAGCCTATCTTTAACAACGGTAAGCTGATGGCTAACCTGAAAGTATCGAAAGCAGAAGAGAAGATTGCACAGATGAATTATCAGCAATCTATTCTTCAGGCAGGTAAGGAGGTTAGCGATGCACTGCATCTGTATGATGCCACTAACAAGATGCTGGTTCAGGATAAGGAGCAGATCGAGCAATTGGAGAAGGCGGTAGAATATACGAAAGCCCTGTTCCAGTCAGCCCAGTCTACTTATCTGGAGATCTTATCAGCACAGCAGAGCCTGCTCAGTGCACAATTGACAGAAGTATCCGACAATGTTCAGCGTATGCAGGCTGTTATCAATCTGTATAGCGCTGTCGGTGGAGGAAGAGAGTAATAACCATTAAAACTTTAGATTATTATGATTAGTCCGTTAGCTTATGTAGATGCCGGCGCCAAACTGGGAACGAATGTTACTGTTCATCCTTTTGCCTACATCGATAAGAATGTAGAGATCGGTGATGGTTGCGAGATCATGCCCCATGCCAGCATCATGAGTGGTGCACGTTTAGGTAAGAACAATCGCGTGTTCAACGGGGCTGTGATTGCAGCAGAACCTCAGGATTTCAAATATAAGGGTGACACTACGCTGGCAGTTATCGGTGATGGTAATGTGATCCGTGAAAACGTTGTGATCAATCGTGCCACTACGCCGGACGGGCAGACATTTATCGGTAACGGTAACTTCCTGCACGAAGGCGTTCATATTTCGCACGACACCCATATCGGTAATCATTGTGTGTTGGGATATGGCAGCAAGATTTCGGGAAACTGTTTCTTTGAAGATTTCGCCATCTTCGGCGGCAATGTATTGGCAAGCCAGGGAAGCCGTATCGGTACTTGGTCGATGACACAGACCGGTTGCCGTTTCCGTAAGGATGTTCCTCCTTATATCGTGGCAGCTCAGGAACCGACTACTTATTATGGCGTTAACTCCGTTATCCTGTCACATCAGGGAGTAAGCGAAAAGATCATTAAGCATATCAGCCATGCTTACCGTATCATTTACCAGGGTAACACAAGTCTTTTTGATGCTCTGTTAATGATAAAGGACCAGGTGCCAATGAGTGCAGAGATAGAACATATTATTGATTTTATCAATGCTTCGAAGCTGGGAATTATCGGAAGATAAATACTCGGTTTAATATATGAAAAGCGGAATCTTCAATTATGAAGGTTCCGTTTTTTTATTCGGTAGATGGAGAGGATCGTCGGGAAATAGTCTTTTCGATTCCTTTTTTGATGCGGATGCGTGGATAAGATTTGTTACTGTTCAACAAGGTGAGGAGACACGAAAGACAAGTATACGCAACATGCCTGGGATGAAGGAATGTTGGAGATACAAATGGCTTGCGTAGTTTATTCCGTACAGGATAGTATATACCCGCCATTTTTGTAATGGGGAATATCTTTTAAGGTGGATGGGGATGGGGAATGATAAAGTAGCTGAATAAATGAATGTCTCATTTCTCTTATTGTATTATTCGGCATGTAATGAAATGCTGATGCAGGGGGGCGTTAATTTCCTCGTAAGGAAACTGTAATTCCCTGCGCAGGAAATCCATGTTCCCTGCCCGGGAAATTACAGTTTTCTGCGGAGGAAACCGGAGTTTCCTTACGAGGGGAATTGTTAGGATACTGGAGTTTCCATGTTATTGAATTACGAGGAGACTGTAATAGGCTGATATCTAATAAATAACTCCAATCCGGAAACAAATGTATATCTGTACATCATTCTATCCTGATACTATGTATGGAAAGTATTGTCTGTCGTTAATTAATTTAATCTTTCCTGTAATCAGTGTTTTAGTTATTGTCAATAATGGGTTAATGGAGATTACAAAGGAAGGGTGTGTTTATCATGGTTGTTCGTACAAAGATTGCAGGTAGTTACGTACTTTTTTGAAAAGTTCGCTAATATGCATGATTGTTCTGCCGGGGTGGCGGCAAATAATGCGGTAGACAGGGCTTCGCCTTCGGCTCCGGTCGGGGTAATGACGGATATTTCTTTCTGTCCTGTTATAAATTTTCCGTTGCGGGGGTTGCGGATGTGTTGCCGGTCGGTACGGTTATTGCCTGAGGTGGTCAATACTTCATCGGTAAGCAGTACCTCATTGACCATCCAGCCTTTTCCTGCCGGATGATTACCGATAGCAAGAACAGAGCTGGTTCCGAGGCTGATTAATGCGTCTTGTATGGATTGTTCTTTCAGTATCGTCCGGATCTTATCCAGTGTATATCCTTTGATATATCCGCACAGATCGAGAGTGATACCCTGCTTGCTGAAGTAAACGGTTTGCTGGTCCTGATCCATGATGACGCAACCGACCCTGTCTTCCTGTTGTATTGTCGACTGGACTGTGATGTCGAAGCACTGGCAGGTTCGTTCGTATAAATCAAAACAATCGGATAAAATATGGAAAAGTTCTTCACTTACGACAACCGGATGGAGGCAGGCTGTCCGGTTGAGGAGGTATAGTTCGCTGTCAGGGTTGAAGCGGTCGGCTATCTTTTCCTGCCGGGCTATTTCCTGTTTGATCTGATGGGCGGTCTCCTGACAATGGTTTTCCGACCGATCACACAGTATGAGGTCGATGCGTGTGTGCATGGCCTCATACCATGTGTATAGTACGCCGTTATCGGCATTCAGTTGTCGGAATATATCAGGCATTCTGTGAAAATGACGGATTATTTCAGTTCTTTGATCTTGACATTCTTGAAGTGTACTTCATCGCCATGATCTTGCAAAAGGATATGACCTTCTTCCGCTTCTCCGAAGTTTGGCCAATCGGCATATTTACTTCCGGCTACGAGCGCTCTCCACATTTGGTCGTTACGGTTGTATTCTACTACCAACATGCCGTTTAGCCAGTGTTCGATATGATTGCCTTTCACTACAATACGTGCGGTGTTGAACTCATTCTTCTTGAATGGTTTCTCCTGGCAGGCCGGGATCAGGTCGTATAATGAACCGACTGTCCGGTTCCCTTTTCTTCCCAGTTTGGCATCCGGGTGCTTGTCGTCGTCCAGGATCTGGAACTCGCAACCGATAGCCGATCCTTTTCCTTTATTCAGTTCCGGGTCGACGAAATACTTGATACCGCTGTTGGCCCCTTCCGTGATCTTGAAGTCGGCAACCAGTTCAAAGTTTTTGTATGTTTTGATGGTGACGATATCGCCTCCGTTGCCCGACTCTTCTCCTTTGGCTTTCTCTACCACCAGTTCGTCGCCGATGATCGTCCATCCCTTTTTAGGAAATTCCTGCAATTTGGCACCGCGCCAGCCGTTGGTTGTTTTTCCGTCCCAGAGAAGTTCCCAGCCTTCATTCTTTTCCTGGCTGGTCAATGCGTTATCTGCTTGTGCAAAAGCACTGATAGGAGCTAAAGTGCAACTCATCAGAGCTAAATAGATGAATCCTTTTTTCATGATAATTTACTTGTAAGTTTAATCGTTATTTTGTTGACTTATCGTTTCGATATTCGTTTGACAGAGAAGAATACCAGGCGGATAATGGCCCAAATGATATAAAGTACGACGGAACAGATCGTAACGAATCCGATGGATGTGAAAAGTTCCGCCCACGATGTTTTGAATGTATATATAGAATATATGTTTACGAGATTGGCAATGATAAAACAAACTACGAATGCCAGCAACTCGCTCCGCTTTCTCTTAGCTGTAATGATGGTATCTTTCATGACTTCGGGCTTTTATGGTTCAAATAATCCAGTTTGTATTCGTCGGGGAAGGTGAGGATCTGTCCCTCTTCGATCGCCTGATAACCCAAAAGTGTCATTGCACTGGCATAATATCCTTCTTCGGCAATATGTTCCGGTTGTTTACCTGTAATGACAGCTTCCACATACGCTTCGAGCAGGAGGGAGGTGCCGTCGCCTTCGGGACGTTTACCGAGAATGAATTGGCCACTGTTGCTTTTGGCCGTTTCCGGTTCCCAACTGGTTCCGGCAAATGCAACGGAATCGAACAAGCTGTTCTCCATCTGGTTGAGGAGTTGAAGGAATCCGGGAGCCGGAGCGGGTGTCTCGAAGTAGTATTTTCCAGCTTCGGGTTCGACAGTTCCCAGATGCCCCATGATCTGTTCTTCCAGTCCGTAAAATTTGTTGGAAATGATGGAATCGAACGTCAATTTCACGCCGTTATCGAACACATAAATGCAACTGACGTTGTCGTCTACTTCCCGTCCGTCTTTCCAGTAGGTGATAGCACCGTGTCCCATCACCTTGTTGGGGATGGAGCGCATGGCCCAGCTTCCTATCTGCAATTGGTGGCAGCCCAGTTCTGTCATCAGGCCGCGGGAATATTCTTTATAGAGACGCCAGTTGATGAACCGTTCCATATCCGGGGAGGGAACTTCGCGGCGCCAGTCGCCGTTTCTGTACCAGAATGTATGGATACCTTCGATCTCTCCGAACATGCCGGAATGAACCATTTCCATCGTTTTGATATAGCGGGGATCGAACAGGCGCTGCTGGCCGGTGAAAAAGACTTTGCCTGTTTCCTTATGCTTCATATACATCTCCCAGCAATCTTTTACAGTCATGGACAATGCTTTTTCGCAGAAGACATGTTTGCCGGCTTCGAATGCGGCGATAGCGATCTCTTTATGCAGATACAAAGGGACAGCGATGACGACTGCATCGATTTCTTTATTCTCTAATAAAGCTTTGTAGTCTTTATAGACTTTTGCTTTCGGTACTATCTTCAATGCATTATCGATTGAAGGTTGGTAAATGTCGCATACTGCGACGATATCCGCTTTCGGATTTTTGGCAAGGAATCCTAATAAGAAACATCCGCGTGATCCCGGTCCTATGAATCCTATCCGGGCTTTGTTACCTGTCGTGTGTTCTACATCGGCAAAAGCGGAGAACCAGGGGCTGGAAAGTAGTAATAAGCCTCCCTCTATCGCTCCGATTCTTTTCAGGAAATCTCTTCTGTTGATTGATTCGTTGTTCATAACAGATTTAATATTAATAGACTGATGGTATTATGATATGCAAAAGTATCTTTTATTTTTTAGAGATCATACTTTTGACTTTTATTTAGCTGGAAGACGAGGCTTTTTTTTGCCTCGCCTTCTATATTAAGACCACAACAGATTAATAGTAACCTTCATTTTGCTCTTCACTGATCTCTCCGGCCGGGTTCAGGCGGTCGATATGTTTCTGCGGGATCGGACGAAGTTTGTGATATGGTTTTATATGAATAGCTTCCGGATTATATTTCTTCACCCAGTCATACAATAATTCGCAACGAACCAGGTCTTCCCAACGATTTGTTTCTCCCAGCAATTCGCGTCCCCGTTCGTTGAGGATGAATGTAATAAAATCATCTTTCAGGTCTGTCGCCTTAACTTTCAGATCCTCATAGGTACTTTTAGTATCGTTTGCACCTCCTTCGAAGAGCCAGATTTGTTGTTCTTTCTGTTCTCCTTCAGCCCATGCGGCACGTTTACGGATCACATTGATATATTCGGCAGCTTTATCGAACTCACCTTTGCGACCTGCTGCTTCGGCTGCCAATAGATATGTTTCAGCCAGACGCATACGAACCCATTCGCGTGAACCCTTTTCTTCCGAAACGGAAGGACGGTTCGGGTCCAGATATTTGACCAATGACGGGAAATAACGGATCGAATGCATTTCACGGGGGAAGTAAGAATAAGTATAGTTGGCACGGAGTTTACGCATGTTATCGCTGTTGGATTCGAATCCGGTCTTTTCCATTGTGTAATAGATGGCCGTATCACCATGCTGGAACTTCTGTTTGCCGTCGATTTGTCCTTTGGATGGGTCCGGGTTGAAATAAACAGTACCATCATACGACAGCGGTTCCCATACGGGCAGCGTGTTTACGTTATTGGCATAATATACCCATTTAAAACTTTTGTAAAAACGTGAATCGTGCAGACGGTCGAACAAGTCGTCCATCGTTTTCTTCGTTGCTACATGGCGACGATACGGACGGCCGTTTGCAATATCACGCAACATGCCCGGCTGATCTTCATACCAGGACAACCAGAATAGATGCTGTTTGTTTCCATCGCCATTAAACATCGGTTCTGTCGTGAACTGTACGGCAAATACGACTTCCGAATTTCCCTGGTTACTGATATCCCACAGGGAAGAGAAGTTTTCCTGAAGAGTAAAGGCTCCGCTATTGATCACTTTTTCAGCATAATATAACGTACTGTCCATGTCTGTCGTTTGCTGGCCGCGCTGGTCGTTGACGGCACTGCCCCTGGTCAGATAAACTTTCGACAATAAATGTGCGGCAGAATAGCAGGTGGCACGTCCTTTGGTCGCAACTTTTACCGGCAGGTTTTCTGCGGCATTGCGTAAATCGCTTATAATTAAATTATATATGTCGGCTATCGGGGCACGTTTAAAATTCGTACGGATATCGAAACTACCTTCAGTCACCAGCGGTATGCGTCCGAACTGTTGTACCAGGTCGAAATAAAGGTAAGCACGGATGAACTGCATTTCTGCGTAGCTCTGCGATTTTACGTTTTCAAGCAAATCCTGTGAATCCAGAATTTTCTGCATGGCGATATTGGCATCACTGATCCCTTTATAGTGGTTCTCCCACATCTCATATAAAATACCGTCATCCGGATTCAACTGTGTCGCATACTTGTTATATGATTCGCGGTGACTACCGTCTTCCCCTTCCGTGAACAGGTCCGTACCATGTTCGGTCAGGACATCAAAACGTTCACCTCCGACTCCCCAGCGGAGAAAGCCGTACGCGGCCGTAATGGCTGCATTTACTCCGGCTTCCGTTTCGTAATAGTCGTACGACATTACCGGTGCATCATCTTCGCTTAACCAACTGCTGCAACCTGACGTAGAGAGTGTCAAGCCTGCCAGCATGTAGTAATATATAGATTTCATTTTCATTCTTTATTTATAAGGTTAAAATTACAAAGTCATGTTTATACCAAATACCCACGAACTTACACTCGGAGTACCGAAGCCGCTACCGTCTGTTTTAGGATTGCCGGAGTCGTCCACCTTGGCTGCTTCCGGATCGATACCTGTGTAATTGGTAAAAATAAACGGATTCTGGGCGGTAAAGTATACACGCAGCTTTTCTACCATGAACTTCTTGGTAAGGTTTTTGGGCAATGTATATCCCAGTGTCATTGTTTTTACACGCAGGTAATCGGCCTTTTCATAATAAGTGGATGTAATATAGATCGGACGTTCTTCATCGATGCTGGGACGAGGATAAGCGTTCGTCGGATTATTCGGTGTCCAATAATCTACTTTTACGCCACCGTTACGTCCGCAATGTTCCACTGCATAAATATCGTTATACAGCATGGCTCCCATACTGGCATATAAAAAGACCGACAGGTCGAAATTCTTATAATTAAAGGTATTTACCATACTGGCAATCAGTTTCGGACGCGGATTTCCAAGTATCTGCTTATCGGCATCCGTAATCTTATGGTCACCGTTCACATCCTCGATTTTGATATCTCCCGGAACAAAGTCGGTACCGTTGGCTGCAAATTTTGCCATTTCAGCCAGGTCGGCTTCGGTGTTCTGCCAGATTCCAACTTTTTTGTAATCATAATGTACATTGACCGGCTGACCGATGAACCATTTACTTCCTATATCATCATTTTTACCGTTGTATAATTCAACGATTTCTTCTTTGTTTGAGGACAACATCAAATCCGTGCTCCACTGGAAGTCTTTCGTATTAATATTCATTGTATTAATAGAGACTTCTATACCTTTATTACGGGTCTTGCCTACATTTGACAGCACGTTAGGGAAACCGGAAACAACCGGCAACTGGCGTTCCAGCAACAGATCGTGTGTGTTCTGCATATATAGATCGATCGTACCGTTGACACGTCCTTTTAAAATTCCGAAATCCAAACCGAGGTTCCATTGGTCGGTCGTTTCCCATGTCAGCAAACTGTTTGCCATGATATTGGGGGCATAACCGATTGTTCCCGAAGCACCGTTGTCAAACGGATATCGGATCAATGTCAAACGGCCTTTTGTCTGGTAAGGATCTACAGCCGAGTTACCGGTCTTACCAAAGCCGAGTCGCAGTTTCAGGTTATCCAGCCAACCGGATGTATTAGCCATGAAAGATTCCTCGTTAATACGCCATGCTAGGGCGGCGGAAGGGAAAAGAACCCATTTGTGTCCGTCTGCCAAACGGGAAGAACCGTCGTAACGGGCAGATACAGTTAACAGATACCGTCCTAAATAGTTATAATTGATACGTCCCATGAACGATGCCATATTCCATTTAACCATCGAGCTACCGATCGTGTTGGTCACTAGTCCTGATCCTAAATCGTAATATTTAAGATTATCCGACGGCAGGTTTTCCATAGCGACATTGACATTTTCCTTTTTATCTTCCTGGATCGATTGCAACAAGGTTACACCCAATGTGTGTTTATCGTTAAAGGTCTTATCATAAAAAAGCATATTTTCCAATGTAAACATCGTATACTTGTCTACGGCATTTTTAGCGTAGGAAGTACCCATACCTCGGCTACTTGTTTTCGCCGATCTGAACTCGTAATCTTGTACGGTGCGAGAGTCGATACCTAAGTTAGAGCGGAATTTCAAACCGTCGACCGGTAATTTGATATCCAGGAAATAGCTACCCAGATAACGGGTCGTTTTCAACGGACGGTCTACTGCTCCCGGAACAAGGTCCATCATCGTGTTATATACATTGTAAGAACCTGGTAACGGGATAAATTCTCCCTTATCATCCCACAACAGGGCCAGGGGGCTTAAACGCCAACCACTGGCAAGTCCGGAACCGCGCTGTTGAGTTGCGTGTGAATATTGTGTCTGTGCTCCGATCTTTACATACTTGTTGATCTCATGATTCAGGTTCAAACGAATAGAGTAACGTTCATAATCTTCATCTTTGAAAATACCGTTATTCTTATTGTAAGTAGCAGAAGCCAGGAAGTTGGTCCGTTCGCCGCCACCGCGGATACTCAGTTGATGGTCGGTCACCATACCGGTACGGGTCACATTATCCATATAATGTGTGGTACGTACCCGGGACGGATCATAAACGCCATTGTCTCCCCAACCCATCATGACAGATTCCATGATCGACGGGTCACGTGTGAATCCCGGACAAACCAGGTCCTGGTCTCTGGATGCTATATCCGAATTGTATCGTATCGCAGAGTTTGCTGTGTTGCGATAAGCTTCACGAGTGTATTCCGCATATTCTCCGCCATCCCATAATTCCAACTGGTTTAAGATGGTTTGTGCGCCCACATAACCGTTGTAGTCAATTTGGGTTTTGCCGGATTTGCCTTGTTTGGTACTAATCAGAATAACACCGTTAGCACCACGGGCACCATAGATGGCGGTAGCGGAGGCATCTTTCAATACTTCCATAGACTCGATATCCGAGGGGCTGATCTCTCCCATACCGCCGGTAACGGGCACACCGTCAATTACATACAATGGGTCGTTGCTGGCTTTAATAGAACGTTTACCACGGATCATTACACTAGGAGTTGCCCCCGGCGACCAGTTTGAGTTGGATACTACCACGCCCGGGATACGTCCTTGCAGCGCTTCGGCAGCAGTGGTAGTCGGAACAGCCGTGATCTTGGCAGCATTGACAGAGGCGACTGCTCCGGTCAGGTCTCTTTTCTTAACGGTACCATAACCGACAACAACCACTTCATCCAGTCCCTGTGCATCCTCTTTCAGCAAAACATCTATTTTACTGGCGTTCGATACCTTAACTTCTACGGGAAGGTAACCGATGTAAGAGATCAGTAATGATTCTCCGGAGGCTGTATTAAGGGTAAAATTACCGTCGATATCGGTTATTGTTCCATTGGTAGTGCCTTTCACAACAACGTTGGCACCAATGACGGGCGTACCTGTTTCGTCCAGCACAACTCCTGTGATTGTTTTTTCCACTTGTTTGCCGGAAGCTTTAGCCGGAGCTTTGACGATTACGATTGTCTTGTTACTAATTTTGTAAGAAAGACCGTGTTTTTCCAGTACTAGATTCAGGACCTCCTGTAGAGGACGGTCTGTTACTGAAACTACGATATCCGGATTTTCACTCAGGATAATATCCCGGTAAACAACGGATAAAGAAGATTGAGCTTCTATTTTATTAAAGAACTCTTTTAGCGTGACATTCTGCAGATTCATCGATATTTTTTGCGAAATGTCCTGCGCATACATTGTAGAACAGAAGAATAGGAGTACAATACTCCAAAACACTTGCTTCATGATTACTTTAAATTAGATTTAAGTTGATATTTAATATTAATACATACTCTGTTTGATAGATAAATACTTCATTTCATAGGCTTACTTATTTTTTTAATTTATTAGACTTATTGATTACTACCTTGTTTCCTGTTATTTCATAATTGAATCCGTATTGAATTTTCAAAGCCTCCATTACATAAGGCAGTTGTTCGTTTTTGAAGGAACCGGAAATACGGTCGTTGGCTATTTCCGGACATTTCAATTCAATATTTACACCGTACCATCGCTCTATTTTATGGAATACGGTACTTAATTTCTCTGAGTTGAACACAAGATGGTTGCGTGTCCAGGCTGTTTCTTTTAGATTGTCTGTGTTGTAAAGGTCGATTTTATGATTGTTGGAATAGATTGCTTTCTGATTGGGCTTTAATATAAACGTTTCAGACGGATATTTCGAATCATAAAGACGGATAGATCCTTCTATCAGGGATGTTTCGATCGAATTATTCTCTTCGCAGGAACGGACGTTGAAACTGGTGCCTAGTACCTCGATATTCAAATCTCCTACTTGCACGACGAAAGGATGTTGCTTGTCTTTTGATACATGAAAATAGGCTTCCCCCGCCAGTTTGACGATTCGTTTACCATCCAGATAGGTATATGATAAAGAGCTTTCTGAGTTTAATTTAACGGAACTCTTATCCGGCAATGTTAACTGTACTTTGTTCCCGGACGGAACTTCTGCGAGAAAGGGGGCATGGGATTGCTGTTTCTGGATAACAGATATATTCCAACCTGTAACAGCGATCAGGGTAATTACTGCGATAGCTGCTGCAATTCGGTACCACTGTGTAAACGATCTTTTCTGTTGAGGTACTATTTGTTCGTGAAGTTTTTGATGTATATCCTGTTTGCGTTGTGCATCCATTGCCGGATAACTATCGTTCTCTTGCCAGAAGTTTTCCATGCTTTTCGTTAATTCGGTATCCGGGAGTCGATTCAAAGATTCTTTGAAATCTCTGAATCGTTCCTTGTCGGTATTTCCATTTAAGAATTGAGAATATAATTTGTTGAATAAATCAGTCATAATTTCTTGATCGTTTATAGTTACACGAAATGGTACCAAAATAGTACCAGCCATTTTGATATGTTCTAAAACATATTTTATGAGTGCTTAAATAAAGAGAGCAAAGATGAAGTTGTATTTGCGAAGTTCGGTGCGTAATACTTTTAAAGCAGCGGATAAATGGTTCTTTACGGTTTGTTCTGACAGGTTCGAGGCGGCGGCTATTTCGGTATTGCTCATTCCTTCCTCACGGCTCATTTCAAAAATATTACGTTGAGCGGGTGTTAGTTTTTGTTTGGCAATTGCTAACTTTTCCAGAAAATCGTCGTAATATACTTTCTCGACGGATGTGTTGTCCAGTAGGTTTTCATCTTCACAAAAAGCGATGTAATCTTCAAAGTCAGCCCGGTTAACCTGTTGGCGGAAAATATCTATTACATGGTTTTTAGCGATAGTGAACAGCATGGATTTGAAAGAACCTTCCACCGATAAAGACTCCCTCATATTCCACAGTTTAAGGAAAGTGTCCTGAACAATATCTTCTGCTTGTACAATTGATTTGGTATGCAACAGAGCAAATCCGTATAAGGAGTCGGCATATACATTATATAATGTATCAAAAGCCTCATACGACCCTTCACGAAGTCTCTTTATCGTCTCACAATGTATTGATTTTTCAGGCATAAATAGTACTATCTTGTCTTGAGCGTGTAAAGATAGGAATAAAATTATTTCCTGAAGAATAAGGACTAGTATAATGAGTATTAGTCAGTTCCTTTTCGTATATTTGAAGAAGTGAAATAAAATCTCTTATAAGAAGGGGACGAGTACAAACTATAATATTCTAAATGATATGGAACGTATTGACGGACAGTCTAATGAGTTTACATTAATTTTCCCTCATGATAAAATTGATTGTATTTCTTCCCGGAATGCAAAATTCAATAAGATCATTAATCAAGCCAATATTACAATCATAGGTAACAACAATCGCATCTCCATGTGTTTTGATTCTGAAGCTAGTGCGGAAGAATTGCTTCTTTGTGATGGGTTTCTTCTGATTGTAAAAGGGGATAACAATGTCGTTAATATAGGAACGATAATCTTGCGTTATTCTACCATATTGGGCATGACGGGCTTGAAGCTTATCATCGGGCAACTGCCGGGACTGGGTGCAGGCGTTTCGAGGGTGGCTAACAACTGCCGGGTAGATATTGGAAACCGTGTGGTAATCAATGGGGTTACATTGTATTTGCAGGAAGATGATTCGCACGTTAGTATTGGAGATGACAGTCAGTTAAGCTGGGGCATCGATCTTTGGTGTACCGATGCACATACGATAATGAATTTGGAAGGAGAGCCGATAAATTTTGCTGAAAGTATAGAAATAGGCAAGCATGTATGGATAGGAAAAGACACAAAGATAGGCAAGAATGTAAAAATATTGGATAATAGTATTGTCGGCTGGGGAAGTGTAGTAACAAAAGAATTTAATGAATCGAATGTGATCATTGCTGGTATTCCTGCAAAAATTGTAAAGCGGGGGATCAATTGGGACCGTAGATGTATCAATAAGTATTTATCTCCTGACTAACAGTAAAAATAAAAAGAGGATGACTCCGTAGAGCCATCCTCTTTCCTATATAATCAATGAGTATGTTTACTGATTATAATGCACCTACTTCTTTCAGAGCAGCGTTTGTTCCCTTAACAGCGGCAGCGCTCTTAGCGAACAATTCTTTTTCTTCTGCTGTCAATTCCAGTTCAACGATCTTTTCGATACCGTTCTTTCCCAGGATAACAGGAACACCGATGCAAAGGTCTGATTCACCGTATTCTCCTTCCAGATAAACTGAACAAGGAACCATTTTACACTGGTTGTGGATGATAGATTCAACAACGAATGCTCCGGCAGCACCCGGTGCATACCATGCAGAAGTTCCCAATAGTTTAGTCAGTGTAGCACCACCAACCATAGTAGAAGCAACCACTTCCTGCAGTTTTTCAGCACTCAACAGTTTGCTGACAGGGATACCTTTGTAAGTGGCCAAGCGAGCCAGAGGGATCATGGTTGTATCGCCGTGACCACCGATTACCATACCTTCTACTTCGTTAGCATTGCATCCCAGAGCCTGAGACAAGAAATATTTGAAACGTGAGCTATCCAATGCGCCACCCATACCGATGATACGGTTTTTAGGAACACCCAGAGCCTTCAATGCCAGATAAGTCATTGTATCCATCGGGTTAGAGATAACTACGATAATTGCATTCGGAGAATATTTCAGGAGATTTTCTGCTACACTCTTAACGATACCAGCGTTAACACCGATCAACTCTTCACGAGTCATACCCGGTTTACGGGGAATACCTGAAGTGATAACAACAACATCAGAATTTGCAGTTTGAGCATAGTCGTTAGTGCAACCTACGACTGTTGTATCGAAACCCAGCAGCTGAGCTGTCTGCATCATATCCATTGCTTTACCTTCGGAAACACCTTCCTTAACATCAAGCATTACAACTTCGTCTGCCACTTCATTGAAGGCAAGAACATTTGCGCAAGTAGCACCTACATTACCGGCGCCAACAACTGTTACTTTAGACATAATAATAAGTTTTATATGTTATTACTTATAAAAATACTTCCTGTTTTTAACGTGGACAAAGGTACAATGTATTGGCGAATAAAGAAATATTTCCGTAAATAATTTATCGGCTCCTATTATTAATTATCACTAAATCTCAATCGCTATTCCTTCTCTTTTCTATCTTTAGTCAAAAGTATTGCGCCTTGAATGGCAATACTTTGCGTTTTAAATGGCACAACTGTGCCAATACGGTGGCAAAACAGTGCGGATTCGATGGCAAAGCTTTGCCTATGCGGTGGCAAAAGGTTTTCCTTTAAAATAGAATGTTGTGTCGACGGTAGAAGGAGAACGAACAAATTGTGGATATGAATGAACAATCATTGCTGTTCAAACGTTTTTATCATAAGGGGTCTTTTAATCTTAAATCAGTTATAATATGACTAATCCATTTAATACCTGTTTAAAGAGGGTAATTACCTTCATTATCCTATTGTTTCTTTGTTGCCGGTTTATGGCTCAGGCGCAGATCGTTCCGTTATTGCCGGATACGTTCCGGATTATTGTACCCGATAGTGTGATAACGGACGACGAGATCACTGTCGGGTATGCTACTGGTAGCCAGCGGACTATTTCCGGTTCTGTCGATAAGGTTTCAGAGAAACGTATGAACAAGGGCTTTGTATCCAGTTCACTGAATGCTCTGAGCGGACAGGCGGCGGGGGTCAGTATTTCCACGGGGGCGAACAGGGTGGCAGCTTTGAGTTCCGTTCGGGTGAGAGGAACAACTTCCCTGACGGGTGGTAACGATCCGCTGGTCATTATCGACGGCGTTTCTTCCGACCTGAATACACTCAGTGCCATTTACCCGGCGGATATCGAAAGTTTTACTATCCTGAAAGATGCTTCCGAAACAGCGCAGTATGGTTCGCGTGGCGCTTCGGGGGTGATCGAAGTGGCGACGAAGAAGGGAAAAGGCGGTGCATTCAGTATCAGTTATGACGGCAGTTTCGGGATTGAGGCTGTCTATAAGAATATGAGGATGTTGTCGGGGGATGATTTCCGCGCGGTGGCGGCAGAAAGGCATATAGATATACTTGACCTGGGATATAATACGAATTTCCCGGATGAGATCACTCATACCGGGATCATACAGAATCATCATATTGCTTTAGGCGGTGGTTCGGAAACTTCCAATTACCGCGCATCCCTGGGTGTTATGGATCGTGGCGGGGTGGTTCGGACAAATGATTTCCAGAACTTCACTGTTAAACTGGATATCTCTCAAAAGGCTTTTACCGACAGGTTGAAAATAGATATGGGCGTTTTCGGCTCTCTGCAAAAGAATCGTTACCTGAATGATATCCAGAAGATGTTTTATTCGGCGGCAGCTTTCAATCCGACATATCCCGATCACCGGGATGAACAGACCGGGGGATGGAACGGGGTAACCAATGCCAGCCAGATCACCAATCCGCTAGCTTGGCTGGAGGTGAAGGATGACGATTCGAATGCTCATTTTAATACGCATTTGAAGTTTACGGTCAACCTGAATAAATATCTTAAGTTTTCAGCATTCGGTTCCTATACTTATAATGTAATAGACAATTCCCAATATCTGCCTACTACGGTATGGGCACACGGGCAGGCCTATAAAGGAGAAAGGAAGATGGAAGATATATTGGGGAATATCATGTTGAGCTACTCCAACAGTTGGGGAAAGCATCAACTGGATGCGCTTGGGCTGGCAGAGGCACAGAAGAATATCCTGACCGGCTTTTATACGACGGTAACGAATTTCTCGACAGATAAATTCGGTTATAATAACTTGCAGGCAGGTGCGGTACGTTTGTGGGAAGGTACCAATTCGTATTATGAAGATCCGCGTCTGAGTTCTTTTCTGGGACGTGTGAATTATGTTTATGCCGGGCGTTATGTGGCGACGGTCAACGCCCGCGCGGATGCTTCGTCGAAGGTCGGGAAAAATAATAAATGGGGATTCTTTCCTTCCGTTTCGGCTGCTTGGGTGGTGAGTGAAGAGGTGTTTATGAAGCAGTTTACATTTCTGAATAACCTGAAGATACGTGCCGGTTACGGTCTGTCCGGTAACCAGGATGCTATTGACTCCTACAACTCTCTTCAATTGGTTAAACCCAACGGGGTTGTCTCTGTCGGAGGAACTCCGACCGTGACGATGGGAGTAATACGAAACGCTAATCCTGATTTAAAGTGGGAGGTGAAGCGTACGGTGAACGCAGGTATAGATGTCGGCTTTTTTCGTAACCGACTGTTGATGACTTTTGATTATTATAATTCGAAGACGAGTGATATGCTTTACTTGTATGATGTAAGCGTTCCGCCGTTTGCCTACAATAAATTGCTGGCCAACCTGGGATCTATGCGCAATAGCGGTGTCGAACTGGGGTTTGGGGTTACTCCTTTACAAACAAAAGATCTGGAACTGAGTGTGAACGTGAATGTGACTTTCCAGCAAAACAAGTTACTTTCCCTGAGCGGAGTTTATAAGGGAGAACAAATGTCGGCTCCCCAATATACCAGTATCTCCGACTTGAACGGGGCAGGTTTCCACGGTGGATATAATCATATCGTCTATCAGGTGGTAGGACAACCGTTGGGCGTTTTTTATCTCCCTCATTGTACCGGGTTGACACAGATGGAAAATGGCGGTTATAAATACGAAATAGCCGACCTGAATGGTGGTGATGTGAATATTGAAGATGGAGAAGACCGTTATATAGCGGGACAAGCTACTCCGAAAACAATGCTGGGGTCGAATATCAGTTTCCGGTATAAATACTTCGATATTTCTTTACAGATAAACGGTGCTTTCGGTCATAAGATTTATAATGGTACGGCTCTTACCTATATGAATATGAATAGTTTTCCCGATTATAATGTGATGAAGGGGGCACCCGAACAGAATATCCAGGATCAGACGGCTACAGACTATTGGTTGGAAAAAGGCGATTATATCAACTTCGATTACCTGACTGTCGGATGGAATGTCCCATTGGGGAGATGGAAGAAATATGTGCAGAACCTCCGGTTGTCGTGTTCTATCAACAACTTGGCGACAATTACCGGATACTCCGGCCTTACGCCTATGATTAACAGCTATATTGTAAATAACACCCTGGGAATAGACGATAAACGGAATTATCCGGTTTACCGTTCTTATACCGTTGGCCTGAGTTTTCAATTTTAATGATTTATTATGATGAAAAAGTTAGTTTTACTATCCGGTATATTAGGTGTCTGTACGCTTTTGTCATGCAGTAAGTTCCTGGAAGAGAACCCGAGGGATCAGATCTCGGAGGAAGATGCTTATGATAATGCCACCTCGGCTTATCTGAATACGGTGGCTACTCTTTATAATTATGTCGGAGGTTTCAGTGATAGCCAGGGATTGCAAGGTACTTACCGGGGAATCTACGACCTGAATACTTTTACTACCGACGAAGCGATCCTGCCTACCCGGGGCGGTGACTGGTATGACGGCGGTTTCTGGCAAGGGTTGTTCTTGCATAAGTGGGGTGTCAACAGCGATGCGATACGGGCGACCTGGGAATATTTGTATAAGGTGATCGTGTTAAGTAACAAATCGCTTGAACGTTTGGATGAGTTCTACAAGCAGACAAACAACAAATATATTCCGGCTTATATGGCCGAGGTCAGGGCTTTCCGGGCGATGTATTACTATTATCTGGTCGATCTGTTCGGACGTGTGCCGCTGGTATTGTCTTCTTCCACCCCGATGAAGGAGGTGAAGCAGAGTGCCCGTGCGGAAGTCTTTGAATTTGTTGTGAAGGAACTGCAGGAGTCGTTGCCGTTTCTAAGTACGGAGCGGAGTAACCGCTTGGGCGACTATTACGGTCGTATGACCCGTCCGGTGGCTTATTTCCTGTTGGCAAAATTGGTGTTGAATGCGGAGGTTTATACGAATAATAACTGGACAAGCGGTAGTCGTCCGGATGGAAAGAGCCTGTTTTTTGAGGTGGGCGGTCAACGCTTGAATGCCTGGCAAACAGTTATGGCATACTGTGATTCCATTACTGCGCAAGGTTATCAGCTTTCCCCTGATTATGAAAATAACTTTTCCGTGTTCAATGAAACGTCGGTAGAGAATATATTTACCATTCCGATGGACAAGAATTTTTACACCAACCAGATGCAATATCTGTTTCGTTCCCGCCACTATAACCATGCCAAAGCGTATGGACTATCGGGTGAAAACGGTTCCTCCGCAACTATAGAGGCACTTCGTACTTTCGGCTATGATACGGATTCGGTAGATGCGCGTTTCGATAAATGTTATTTTGCCGGTATCATGTTTGACCTGAATGGCGATACCATCCGGCTGGATAATGGGGTAGTATTGGTTTATTTACCCTGGGAGGTGGATCTCGATGTGTCTGGAAGAACTTCCGAAAAGGTAGCAGGTGCCCGCATGAAGAAATATGCGATCGATAAAACGGGCACTAAGGATGGTAAGCTGTCGGATAACGATATTGTTTTGTTTCGTTATGCTGATGTTTTGTTGATGAAAAGTGAAGCAAAAGTACGTAACGGAGAAAATGGTGATGCAGAATTGAATCAGGTCCGTTCACGTGTGGAAATGCCTGACAGGCGGGCTACTTTGGATAATGTGCTGGCAGAACGCCAGCTTGAGTTTGCCTGGGAAGGATGGAGGCGGCAGGATCTGGTCCGTTTCGGCCTGTTTACCCGTCCGTATAGTAGTCGTCCGCAATTGCCGGATGAAGGGAATGGATATACGACCGTTTTTCCCATACCGGAAAATATTTTATTATTGAACGGTAACCTGACACAGAATCCGGGATATTGATTTAAACAAAAAAGGATGTTCCGTTTTTTCGGAACATCCTTTTTATATCTGTTATAGAATTATTTCTTATAACTGGATCCAGCGAATGTATGCGAAGTCCATACGATGAGGCAATTCTTTATTTACAGGGTAAATACGGAAGCCCATCTTGTGAATACCTGCTTCACTCGGAGTTGTTTTCAATTCGAAGAATAGTTTAGATCCTTCTTCTTTCTTCAACTCAAACTGTTTTGTGTAAAGTAATTCAAGCTGGTGATTTTCTGAATTTTCTTTGGTTACAACCACTTCGGCACCTAACATTCCCTGAAGATCTTTACGGTCGATCACCAGATTGAATGAATATTCCTTACCAACAACAGGGCTGTCGGCAGACAGGTCCTGGCTACAGGTAAATGAATCTACCTGGAAGCTATCCCAATGCTGGGCAACTTCTTCTTTCCATGCTGCGATAGCTTTAGCTTCGGCAAAACTGTTTTCGCGCAGATGGGCCGAACGGGTAGCCAGTTTGTTATAGAAACGGTCAATATAGTCATCCAACATACGTTTCATTGTATAGTCGGGAGCGATCTGTGACATCGAATTCTTGATGCACTGAATCCATTCCGGAGAGTATCCTTTACTGTTTTTCGCGTAGTAAGTCGGGATGATCTCTTCTTCCAGGATATGATAGATTGTTGCTGCATCCAGCTGATCCTGATACTGTTGGTTTTCGTAAGTACGTTTGTCGGTCAATGCCCAACCTGCACCTTCTTTGTAACCTTCATACCACCATCCGTCGAGAACAGAGAAGTTCAATACACCGTTCATTTCAGCTTTTTCGCCGGATGTACCGGATGCTTCCAACGGACGGGTCGGAGTGTTCAACCAAACATCGACACCTGCGATCAGGTGACGTGCCAGACGCATGTCGTAGTTTTCGAGGAAGATGATCTTACCCAGGAATTCCGGACGACGGGAGATTTCAACGATATGTTTGATCAATCCCTGACCGCCACCGTCTGCCGGGTGAGCTTTGCCGGTAAATACGAACTGGATCGGATATTTTTCGTTGTTAACGATCTTAGCCAGACGGTCAAGGTCGGTAAACAACAGGTGAGCACGTTTGTATGTAGCGAAACGGCGACCGAAACCGATCAGCAGTGCATTCGGGTTGATCTTTTCAAGTACGGAGACAACCTTTGATGGATCGCCCTGGTTTTTCAGCCAGTTCTGTTTGTATTGAACTTTGATATATTCGATCAGTTTCCTCTTTAATGTCTTACGGATATCCCAGATATCATCGTCGTTGACGTTCTGGATAGCTTCCCAGTATTTCTTGTTTGACTGGTCTACGAAGAACTTCTTGTCGAAACGTTCGTGGAAGAAGCGTTTCCATTCGGTAGAAGCCCATGTTGGCATGTGTACACCGTTGGTGACCCAGCTAACATGCAACTCGTCGGGGAAGTAACCTTTCCATACCGGCGCGAACATCTTCTGTGATACTTTGCCGTGCAACCAGCTTACGCCGTTTGCTTCCTGGCAAGTGTTCAGAGCGAATACACTCATAGAGAACTTTTCGTTTGAACCCGGGTTTTCGCGTCCCATATCGATAAATTCCTGCCAGCTGATACCCAGCTTGCCGGGGAACTCACCCATGTAGCGACCGAACAGGCCTTCGTCGAAATAGTCATGTCCGGCAGGAACCGGCGTGTGTACAGTATAAAGGGCTGAAGCACGTACGACTTCCAATGCCTGATTGAAAGTCAGTTTGTCGTTCTGGATATAATCTACCAGACGCTGTGCGTTGATAAGAGCTGCATGTCCTTCGTTGCAATGGTAAACCTGTTTCTTGATACCCAGCTTGTTCAGCATCAGGATACCACCGATACCCAACAAGTATTCCTGTTTCATACGGTTTTCCCAGTCGCCACCATATAGCTGGTGAGTGATCGAGCGATCCCATTCACTGTTCTGAGGAATGTCTGTATCCATCAGGTATAAAGGTACGCGGCCTACGCTTACTTTCCAGATATGAGCATATACGGTTCTTCCGGGGTAGGGAACTTCCAGTACCATCGGTTCGCCGTTAGACTGCATAACCTGAGTAAGAGGCAATGCGTTGAAGTTTTGCGGTTCGTAGTTGGCAATCTGCTGTCCGTCCATTGACAGAGACTGGGTGAAGTATCCGTAACGATACAGGAAACCGACTGCTGTCAGGTCGATATTACTGTCGCTGGCTTCTTTCAGATAGTCGCCGGCCAGAACACCCAGACCTCCTGAATAGATCTTCAGGATATTGGTCAGACCATATTCCATACTGAAATAAGCTACAGAAGGTTTTGTAGTGTCGGGTTTAGCGTCTACATATTTTCTGAAGCTTGCATAAACCTCCTGGATTTCAGCCATCAGAACTTTGTCTGCCTGAATCTCTTCAATGCGTTTGTATGATAAACTTTGAAGTAGAAGAACAGGATTACCTTCTGTGGAAACCCACAGGTTTTTGTCGATTTTTCCAAATAATTTAGCTCCGTCATGATTCCATACCCACCAAAGATTGGTGGCTATTTCGTGTAAGGGCTGGAGTGCTTCAGGGAGCATCGAATGTGAATAAACGTCCTTCCAGATCGGACTATTTGCGTTATTCGCTTTGATTTTCATTATTGTGAGATTTAAAAATGTTTCATTAAATGATGATGTAAAAACCGCTGCAAAGATAGGATTATCTTGTTAATAATGAGCAATATTTAACTGTTTCTTTTAGAGGCGGCCTTTAACGCATCGTTGAAGGCTGTCTGATAATAAACAATAAATTTGCTCCATTCCGCTTTCTTTGCCAGTTCAAAACAATGTTTGCGTATTTCTTCAACCTCTTTTTCGTTTTTCTTCACAAGCGAAAGTATTGAAGCAGTGATAGCATCGGCAACGTCGAAATAATTGAAGTCGGTCCGGTCGATAACGGCCACTCCGTCGCTGATGTTCTTGCCGGAGACACTTTTTTCCGCCCAAAGGCCGAATCCGGCCAGGTTGGTTGTCACTGTCGGTATGCCAAAAGCAACACTTTCCAGCGGAGTGTATCCCCAGGGTTCGTAGTATGACGGATAAACGGTAGCATCCATACCGATCAATAGATCGTAATATGGCTTGTTGAAGATACCGTCGCGTCCATCCAGGTAGCAGGGTACAAATATTATTTTCAGTTTTTCGACAGCCTGATTGGTAAATCCGGCGTGCGAAATATAATTTAAAACCTTATCCTGGTCCATCAGGTTCATCCAATGGGTAATAAAGGGCATTTGCAGGGGAGAAGTAGTCTTGATATTCTTTTCAATAACTTCCTTCAAGTCTGCACGAGCATCGCGAACCCAAGCCGGAACCATAATGAATGCCACGACTTCACGTTGCAATTCTCCGGAGTTACGGACACGGTTCATTGCTTCGATAAAAACATCGATACCTTTATTCCGGTATTCGTAACGTCCGCTGGTCGACACCAGCAATGCATCCGGTGAGATGGAACAGCCCAGTAACTTTTCAGCTACATTTATCAATGTCTGACGGGCCTCCGTACGTTTTTTTGTATATTCTTTTCCTTCAGGAACAAAATTCGGTTCAAATCCATTCGGGGTAACAATATCCGGAGCTTTATCCAGTAATTGTTTACATTCGCAGGCTGTGATGTCACTAACGGTAGTAAAACAATCCACATGATGGGCAGCCTGTTTTTCCAGCGAGTGTTTGGCTTCCATGTTCAACTCCTTCGCCATCTGGTCGCCGTTGTATCCATCCATATAAGCATACAATGCTTTGTTATTTCCTGCGATGGAACGGCCTATGGAGGTGGCATGTGTGGTGAATAAAGTGGCAATGGCAGGGATCTGCTTTTTTATATAAAGCGCTCCCATACCGAGCATCCATTCGTTGAACAGTGCTGTGACCTTCTTGTCCGAAAGATTGTAGAAGTTGTAAAAACTTTCAATTACTTTACCTACAGCATATGCAAAAATACAGGATTCGTCGTAGTCGCCGTAAGCATGCATCGAATCTACACGGAAGTTCTCCCACATAGAATAAAAGAATGCATCCCTCTCACTGAAAAAAGGTTTGAAGTCAACCAGTACGACAGGTGGAGTACCCGGCACATTCCAACGGCCGACCTTCATTTTTAGTTTATCAATGGTTTTTGCATGTTGTATCCAATCTGCAAACAGCGTGTTGTCTTCAAGAAAGTCGGGGGCATTTGTGTTACCCCACACATCAGGTCCGATAAAAATCACTTTATCGTTAAACATTTGTTGCAGTGTATGCGCCTTTGTTGAAAGAACAGTGTAGATGCCTCCTACCTTATTACAGACTTCCCAACTGCTTTCAAAGAGATAATCTGGCGTTGTAATCTTTGTATCCATAAACGATTTTGTTTATAATCAGAGAATTCGAAGTTGCAAAGATACATTATTTTTATCTTTTTTCCCCGTGTATGAGTTATTTAATAAAGGATTTTGTAGATTTGTAGATATTTTAATATGAAAATTATGGCTAAAAGAAGAATTTTAAAGAAAGAAATCAGCTACGTAGCAGGTGAGTTGTTTTCGGAAGTATTGGTGTGTAAACTCTTCATTCCTGGTATTGAAGAAGATAAGGCTGATGTGCTGATGGCAAGAATACTTGATATGCAGGACGAATTTATCCGTCGTGCCGGTACTCCGGATGCAAAGGAGAATAAAACGCTGGTAAAAGAATATTATCGTAAACTCAGAATTGATTTGCAAACAGAAGTAAACGCCATTGCAGACGAACTTGGAGCGCTAAGCAAAGAAAAGTAAAGAATGAAGAAAGCAATCAGTAAGGCACTTCTTCGTATGGCCGGATGGAAAATGGGACCGCTGGGCGAAGATGTGCCGAAGTGTGTGATATGCGTTGCCCCGCATACCAGCAACTGGGATTTTATTATCGGAAAGTTATTTTATACGGCGGCAGGGCGTAACGCCAGTTTTCTTATCAAAAAGGAGTGGTTCTTTTTTCCATTCAACCTGCTGTTTTCGTGGCTGGGTGGGGTACCTGTCGACCGGCATCAACGGACTTCGGTAACCGACCAGATGGTTGAGGTGTTTAATAAACGTAAGATATTCCAACTGGCCGTTACCCCGGAAGGAACGCGGAAGAAAGCGGAAGAGTGGAAAAAAGGTTTTTATTATATAGCGGAGAAAGCACAGGTTCCTATATTGATCGCTTATTTCGATTATGCAAAGAAGGAGGCGGGAATTAAGGGGCTGTTTTATCCGACTGGGAATGCAGAAAAGGATATTCATACAATTCGCGAATATTATCGGGATGTGACAGCTTGTCATCCGGAGAATTTCGTGAAAGTTTAATTTACTATTATGGCAGACAGTTTACGTATCAGTATGATCCAATCCCATATTATTTGGGAGGATAGAGACGAGAATCTTGGTTACTATGGGGAGTTGCTCCGGCGTGTGAGCGGAAAGACGGATATTGCCGTTCTTCCGGAAACATTTACAACCGGTTTTTCCATGGATGTGGAAAGATTGGCTGATACGATGGACGGGCCAACTATACCGACAATAAAAGGTTGGGCTAAAAAATATAACCTGGCAGTTGTCGGTAGTTTTATTGCAAAGGAAAGTGAGAATTATTTCAATCGTGCTTTTTTCATCACTCCTGAAGGAGAAGAATTTTATTACGATAAGCGGCATCTGTTTCGTATGGCTGGGGAAGATAAGCATTTCACGGCAGGAAATAAACGGACGATCGTAAGGTATAAGGACTGGAATATTTGTTTACAGGTTTGTTACGACCTTCGTTTCCCGATATGGAGCCGTAACATAAATAATGAATATGACCTGTTGATTTATGTTGCAAACTGGCCTGAACCTCGTAAAAAGGTATGGAAGTCGCTTCTTCCTGCCCGGGCCATTGAAAATATGGCTTATGTCTGTGGTGTAAACCGCGTGGGTATTGATGGAAAAGGATTTACTTATCGGGGTGATTCCATGCTTTTTTCTCCAAAAGGGAAGAAGTTGGCGGATGCCGGCAAACGGGAAGAAATAACCCGTACCTGCACCTTGTCGAAAAGTGATCTGGAAGAGTTACGTGCTAAATTCCCTGCATGGAAGGATGCGGATGTTTTTTCGATAGAATAATTGTTCGGTTTTAGAAAATTTATCTATAAAGGCAGAGCTATTGTAAAGCGACTGCCTTTTTCTTTTTCAGATTGGAGTCTGATCTCTCCTCCGAAACGTTTTATGATAACCTGGCAGGATGGTAAGTACCAAGTCTGTGTCCTGTGCAAATTCATCCGGTTTGTTGAAGCGCTCAAATACGACCGGATACAATAAAAAAAGCGACTGACAGACCTTCGTCCGACAATCGCTTTTTTATCTTATGTGGAAAATGTAATCTTACTTCAACTTCCTCAAAATCAACAGTATCTCTGTATGAGTAACTTGCGTGAACGTGTTGCAAATATAGTGCAAACCCGAAAATAAGCATCCATAAGCAACCACAGCTCTTGACTGCAAAAATATAAAATTTTCCAATAAATATCGTGATATAAACGCGTAATAATCAAAAGTATGGCACGAATTTAACAGAATCTCCACTTTTATCCTTACCTTTGTACATGATATTGGGGAATTGTACCCTAACAATTATAAGGAAACGATGCAAATTCAAAACAATACATTGATAGCGGAATGCTCGGCTTACGATTTCAAAGAAATGTTGGAACGTAAGAAAGTGAAGTCATGGCTTAAATCGGTGTCGGCATTTGCCAATACGGATGGTGGCAGTTTGTTCTATGGAGTGAATGATGACGGAGTGATTGTAGGTTTAGAGAACCCACAATCCGATGCCGATTTTATCAGTGAAACGATAAAGGCAAGACTTGACCCAGTTCCGGAAATACAACTTATTCCGATAGAACACGAAGGACACTCTTTGCTTGAAGTGAAAGTAAAGGCAGGAACACTTACACCTTATTACTATTATCAGGATGGAACACGTACCGCGTATGTACGGGTCGGCAATGAAAGTGTAGAATGTAATTCACAACAACTTCTTTCGCTGGTATTGAAAGGTACACACATGACATGGGATTCTCTTCCTACCCAAGTGGATGCCAGCAAACACTCTTTCATCATCCTTGCCAATACATTCCATGAACAAACCCATCAGGAATGGAATGACAAGTATCTGGAATCATTCGGACTGGTTACTCCTGAAGGTAAATTGACCAATGCCGGACTATTGTTTGTAGATAACTGCACCGTATTCCAATCTCGCATCTTCTGTACCCGTTGGACGGGACTTTATAAGGATGATGCCATCAGTTCCGTGGAACATCGGGCTAATCTTGTACTGCTCTTAAAATATGGCATGGACTTCATCAAGAACTACACTATGAGCGGATGGGTAAAGATGCCCAATTATCGCCTAAACCTTCCCGACTACTCCGACCGTGCCATCTTTGAAGGATTGGTAAACCACCTTATCCATAGAGATTATACCGTGATGGGTGGTGAAGTACATATCGACATTTATGATGACCGTGTAGAACTAGTATCACCTGGTGCGATGCTCGATGGTACACAGATTCAAGACCGTGACATATACAAAGTGCCGTCCATGCGACGTAATCCTGTCATTGCGGATGTGTTCACGCAGTTGGATTATATGGAGAAACGTGGCTCCGGTTTACGCAAAATGCGGGAGCTTACAGAGAAGTTACCTAATTTCTTGCAAGGAAAAGAACCACAATACCAAACGGAAGCGACTTCTTTCTACACCACGTTCTATAATCTGAACTGGGGCGAAAACGGAAGAATACCAGTTGAAGAAGTGGCTAACAGGGTAAATAGTACCCTCGAAAAGTATCTTGTAAACGGAGAAAGTTCGGTCGAAAAGTTCGGTGTAAATACAAAAGAGTTCGGTGTAAACGAAGAAAGTTCGGTCAAAAAGTTCGGTGTAAATGCGGATAAGTTCGAAGATACATCGGAAGCACAGAAGAAAGTCAGTAAAACTGCACAAAAGATAATCGACCTCGTTATTTCAGATCCTTCAATCACGGCTGATAATATGGCCAACAAGATTGGTGTAACTAAACGCGCTATAGAGAAAAACATCAAGAGCCTTAGGGATATGGGAATTTTGGTTCACGAAGGTTCTGACAAGGCAGGTTATTGGCGCATAATTGTTAAACCATAAACCAAACAATAAATCTATGGGAACATCATTTATACCGCTTTGTGCAATAATTGCCATTTTGATTATCGCCTTTTTGTTTGCTTCTTTGCCGCAAGTAAACCACAAGACGCGATACAGGGTACTTTATGCAATAGCCATCATCATGCTATTAGCCGTTATTCCTATCAGTGATTATATGGCTGAGAATACAAAAAATTCAAACAGCAACTATCTGCCTGTTCTGATATTCGATATTGCGGTAGGTTATTTCTGTATGTACATTGCCGCATTGCTGAAATACAATGTCCTTAAACGAAAGAATCAAGCATTAGAAAACGCCTTGACCGAAAAGCAACAAGAAAATGTAGCAATCCTATTGGAACATCAGAATGAAAAGCGACAAGCACTTCAGCAAAGAGAACTTGAATGGTTCGTAGATAAAATCAAGATGTTCACAGAGGAAGAGCAGAAAGCTATTCTTGCCAGTGCTTGCGCATTTGCAGAACACGGTTTGATAATCACTCCCTCAATAATCATTCAGCTAAAAGATACATGTAGCCAGCAAGATCTTATGTACTTTGTTTGTTCTGCTTTTTTCAACATGGGCAAGAAGCGTAGTGATATTGTAAGTTTCTTATCCCAGACCTTTCCGCTTTACTTTCCTGCAGGAGAAAGTGTATTGGCTAAAAAGATGCCGGGTTTGGAAAAAGTAAAAGAGAGAAGGGAGAAAGAAATAAAATCATTAGTTCCACATTGAAACCGTACCACTAGCGTTTGGCAACCAATCTAATTTCCCCATTCAAAGCATCCTTTAGGATAGCCTTGATAAACTCTTGAGCGTCAATAGATATATTCATAGTTTTGTTATTTTGTTCATACTCATATTTTATTGCTCTAATTTTCACTAAGCCACAATGGGTATCTATATAGGAATTCTCTAAAGAAAAGACATTGTCTTCGTCTGGTCGTAACTGATTTTCTAAATTATCCAATGTGTCTATAATTTCTCCTTTCGCATTACAGATGCTTCCGTCTTTAACTAGCAAAGGAATATAAATGGAATGAAGCCATTTTTCTTTTGAAGGAAAGTTTAGACAATCTAATCGTTCCTTATATGCTTGAAGATCTAAACCGTTTTCTTTTGCCCATATATCATCCACCTCAAAAAGACAATGTCTGACTGATACATTTATACAGGTTTTTACTTCTGCAACAATAGCTTCTCCTTGATTGGGTGTTCTCAATTCTTTTAAACTTATACCATAATGGCTGCCAATTTTTTTAGCCCCCTCTTGGTAGCCAATCTTTGTAACCATAATTCCAGATACATTATCTAAATCCGATAGCACACCATAAAAATCACGAACTTTACTAATTGGAATAGGCTTGTTGTAATTTTTGCATTCAACAGCAACTTTATGTAATACTCCTGCTATTTCATACTCCCAATATACATCTATTTGATGTTTCTGTCCTGATTTACCAAGAATCTTTATATTATGTTTGACTTTTGTACTTTTTATGACATCTGCGTTCACTAATTCTTGAGAAATTTCTTGGGTAAATTTCTCATATTCTATGTTAGCATTCATATTTCGCATCAAATTAACTTCATAAATTAACCATATTACATATGTAAAGATACGATTTTTCTTTTTATAGACGCGCTTTACGAGTAAATATCTTTTAGCAGATCCATTGGATAACATGAAATAAGTTGTATAAATTGTAGATAATTCTAATACACTTTTTAAGTCAAGAGACAACCACAGTCAACTACAGACAACCATATAATTGAAATATACAACAATATAAAGTCGTTTTTCATCATCATATCATCATATAAACACAATTATAAGATGATAATACAAAAAGAATGATTACCTTTGCATTCAAAAACATATCATAGAACGTATGAGTAAAGACATAAATCGTTTGAAGGTGGTTTTAGCAGAAAAAAAACGCACCAATAAATGGTTAGCAGAACAGTTGGGAAAAGATCCGGGAACTGTTTCAAAATGGTGTACAAATACCATGCAACCGAACTTGGAGACTTTAGTGGAAATCGCAAAAGTCCTTGAAGTAGATACGAAAGATTTATTGTGGTCAATAAAAAATAATAAGTAAAGAGAACAGATATCAATGAGGAAAAAATATAAAGGAATAGATTTGTTTTGTGGAATAGGCGGTTTTCGGCTTGCCATGAACAGTAGTCAGGTAGAGTGTGTATTCTCATCTGATAATGATAAGTTCGCCCAACAAACCTATGAAGCCAATTTTCATGAAGTACCAACAGGAGACATAAAGGCTGTTAATGAAAAAGACATTCCGAATTTTGACATCTTAACAGCGGGATTCCCATGTCAACCATTTAGTTATGCAGGAGAAAAACAAGGTTTTAATGATGAGGTAAGAGGTACTCTGTTTTTTGATGTATGTCGAATTTTAGAATACCACAAACCACCAATGGTCTTTCTTGAAAACGTAAAAGGTTTGAAATCTCACGATAATGGCAAAACACTCCTGACTGTTTTGGACACTCTAAAGAAACTTGGTTATTACCCACATTGGACTATTTTGTCTTCTTTAGATTATGGTCTTCCTCAGAAACGAGAAAGATGGTATTGCGTAGCCTTTAGAACCGAAGTCGATTTTGAATGGCCTAAGCCTGTAAAAGGGCATCCCGTATTGCGTGACATTATAGACATGAATGATAGGAATCCATCTTTGGCTATTCCTAAATTTGAATTGGACAGAATAGATTATCATTTTGCAAATGCCAAGCCTGGTGATAGAATCCAACATGACAATTCAAAATATAAGCCAAATACGAAGAAAGGAAAATATGGCGTTTTTTCTTTTCAAAAGGCAGACGGTTCTTTGCGATTTCATGTTGGTGATCCAGCTAAAACACAAATTCAGGAAGCATTCTATTCCTGTCTTGACACATATGCTTCTACAATTATAGCTAATAGGACACCCAAACTATGGGATATCCGCAGAAAGTTGTCTGTACTTGAATCAAAAAGACTTCAAGGCTTCCCTGATGACTTTGTATTCCCTGTGTCCGATGCACAAGCATACAAACAGTTAGGAAACTCTGTTAGTGTGCCAATTATCGTAAAGATAATGAATAATATGATTAAAACTTACGAAAAAACTCTTGAAAAATGAAATTCATAAGTGTAAAATCTGTAGTCGAGGCCTACAAAGGCTTTCAAGATTGTATGACCAATAAGTCTTGGGGGTATTTGGCTCTATTGAAAGGATGCAAGAGCAGTATTTGCCCCTCCGTACCTTATGAGGTTAATCTTGACGAAGTATCAAACTTTCTTGAAAACATCTTCAATCTGAGTCAAGCAAAAAAACGATACAATAGTGGACGTGTATTGTACGTTGTATTCTCAAATAAATGGGATAAATATTTTAATGATCAAGGAAGACACATCCCCAATATCTATGATGTAGCAATTTGGGCATATAGGAGAAATTCTTTTGAAGACAATATGACAAAGGAAGAAATTCTCCAAAAGTTTGCAGAAGAGTTCAACATCCCATTAAACATTATTTCAAACAGTTTCAACACTCATTCTAAAGAAATTGAGTTTACAGACTCTTTATATTCTGAAACTGCACTCAAAGCAGAATTGAATGCTGTTGGCGTCGATGTGTCCAAAGAAAATATTGATGCAAAGAAAGGAAGTGTTGTAGCAGCTCCTGGCGAAATAAGCCGTGGTCCTTTTGTTCAAACATTATATGCAGGATTAGAGATTACAGATTATGTTATTATTTTACAATCAGACTACCTGTCTCTTTATGGTAATGCCATAAAATCTATTAATAGTATAGTTCATACTAGCCAAAACAAATATTCTAATTACCGTTCCTACATTACCGCCATAAAGACCAAACCCTTCCTTTTGCTTGCCGGTATTTCCGGTACAGGTAAGAGCCGCATTGTCCGTGAACTTGCCCGTGCATGTTGGGATGAAGATTCCACCGAATACAAAGCCCAGAAGCCTAAGAATTTTGAGATGATTCAAGTAAAGCCTAATTGGCACGATTCTACTGAACTCATAGGATATGTGAGTCGTGTTAGCGGAAGCCCCATATATGTAATTGGCAATTTCTTAAGATTTATCACACAGGCTTGGAAAAACTTAGATGTACCTTACTTCCTCTGTTTGGATGAAATGAATCTTGCCCCTGTTGAACAATATTTTGCCGAATTTCTTAGCGTAATAGAATCTCGCAAAAGTAATGAAGATGGTACGATTACAACAGATCCTATCTTAAAGAAAAGTACAGAGGATTGGTATCGAGTACTGACCGCTGAACTGACAGGAGACAATGAAGCATTAAGGAGTCGCTTTTTGGAAGAAGGCATCACCATCCCACAAAATCTTATTGTTGTGGGTACGGTAAATATGGACGAGACAACCTTCTCTTTCTCCCGAAAGGTGCTTGACCGCGCCATGACCATAGAAATGAATGAAGTGGATTTGTATGCCGGATTGGACAGCAAATATGAACGCATTGGTAAGCTAAATAGTGATATGCTTATCGGTACAGCCGTAGAAGGCGTGGATGTCTATGCCGATAATGAGGAGGTTTGCAACAAGGCACTAACCTATTTGCAAGCCGTGAATGATGTCCTTAATGGCACACCGTTCAAAATCGCCTACCGTACGCGAAACGAATTCTTACTTTATGTGGTAAACAACTTGCCATACAACATGGATGAAAACGGAAATGAGTTCAGTGAGAATGAAGTTATAGCAACAGCATTGGATGAAATAACAAGCATGAAAATATTGTCGCGTATTGAAGGAGACGACACAAAAGTCAAGCACTCACTTCTTGAAAAGTTGATTACCACTATCGAAATGCAGTTGTTGGCATTGACTGGAGAAGATAAGAAAATAGAATCTGTTTCCATAGCCAAACTGAAAGAAATGCAAGGACGACTGTCATCCGGTTATACAAGTTTCTGGAGTTAAAAACTATCAGACATTTGCAAGAGACGATGGAACTACTTACCATAAGACATCAGGATTTTGAAATGATTGTCGAATGTACAAAGTTCGATGACATTTGGCGCAAGGCTAAGAGCAATGTGGGAGAAGAAGGTTTATACTCTACTTACTCTTGGTCGGAGGGAGTGGCATCTGTTACTTTAAGCAACCGTATCGGAGAAAAAGTTTCGATTGAGGACAACCAACAAGCCCCTGCCGTGTTTTTTGATAATGTCGATTATCCTATTTGGATTGAATTCAAGGACTATGTGAAAAAAGCACAGTTCGGTTCCATTCTTCAAAATGAAAATGAGAAATTTACTTTTCGCAGACAGATATTAGCCGGTTTCTTGAACTATGGGAATGAGGTTGGGCGCAGTGAAATACAGTTCATATATCAAGTAGGGACAGAGACCCGTAGGTTTGTTTTCTCTTTTGAAGTGTTAAGCACAAAGCTCAACTATCACGAGCATTGGAAAACCATTATCGAGGATATCGAACAGGAGTACAGGATGCTTTCACTTGATTATATGCGAAGAACCTTTCATGGCTTTTCGCCCGATACAAACGGAGATACTCCAGAAATAATCTGGTGGAGCGTATTTGCCAATGAACAACAGAAATTCATAAAGGCTTGTAAAAATATCATTGACCGCCCACGGCATCGGCTACATGGGAAGGATGCTTACAAACGTGCTGACAAGCTAACATTTATTCCCTCTTACATAGAAAACGAATTGGCAGAACACAGAAATGACTGCTCTCATGTATACCGTATAGAAGAACATGTATGGACAAATGATACACAGGAAAACAGGTTTCTGAAATTTGCACTTGGACAAATTACTGACAAATATGAAATCTTGAAAAAGCGTATAGAAGCTGTGAAAAATGCTTCCAATGTGATGAAGGACGATATGCAAACCACATTAACAGCACTTAAACATCTGCAACGAAATTCCTTTTTCCGCACTGTAGGAAACTACAAAGGAATGAATCAGGAAAGTTTGGTTCTGCAAAAAGCTACCGGATATAGTCAAGTATATCGCACATGGAACCTACTCCAACGCTCCTATTCACTGAATGATGGCATATATCGCTTGCAGACCAAAGATATAGCAACGCTTTATGAAATTTGGTGCTTCATAGAAGTCAGTCATATTGTGAAAGAAAAGCTGCACTTGTCTAATGAAGACATAGACCACAGAAACCGCATGGAAATGAATGGTCTGTTTACATGGGATTTGGGTAAGGGAGAACATTCGCGCATCCTTTTCAAGAAAGATAATGTAGAACTGGCGGAGCTAATCTATAATCCGAAGAGTTCGGAACGTGAAAATAACTCTGTCAGTATAACCGATTTAGTAGTGCCAACTGTGCCCCAGAAACCAGACATTGTGTTACAGCTTACCAAAAACGATTTGCAAGAAGGAATGAAAATGACTTACCTGTTTGATGCAAAATATCGCATTGATGGAAAGGATAAAAATGGAGTAGATGTCCCACCCGAAGATGCAATCAACCAAATGCACAGATACCGTGATGCCATCTATTATAAAGATTGTCAATCAAACGCTTTGAAAAAAGAAGTGATAGGTGGTTATATCCTGTTTCCAGGTGATGGTGAACCAACTGATGTTGCTATATCTAAGTTTCGTAAGACTATAGACGAGGTAAATATTGGGGCATTCCCACTTCGTCCCAAAGACACACACAACCGATTGCTTTTAGAGCAATTCATAGAAGAGCTAATTCAAAATAAGTCACATGAAACAATATCGAAAGTAATACCACAAAAAGGCGCGTTATTGCAAGTGCCTAATCGACTTCTTGTAGGTTTGGTTGGGAATAGTTCACGACCCAGATATACACAAAGTTTCTTTGACGGTAATGCCACTTTGTACTATACAGGACCAAAGTTCCCGACAACCATTTCATTGCATGACCTTCATTACTTTGTACCTTATATAAAAGGTGAAGGTGTTCGTGATATATATGAAATTATCCGTATAAGAACCATAACGAGTAAAGAGGCAAAACAAGCCGAAGGTGAAGATATAACAGATGATATGCGTTTAGCATTTGAATTGCGTTTCAGCCGTAAGCTATTTGAGGATTATCGGCAGATAGATACTCATAAGATGATTAATTATACTTTTATTGACACTACATTTGACGAGACAGAAAAGTGGTTGATCGTAAATGAGTCATAGCTGTCTTTACACCAACAAATGTAATGACATATTATACAGTTAACAAATAGATATTCACATAAATATAAAATCCTATTATTGCAAATTATGATACAAAAAATAAAAATTGATTGGAGAAATTGTTATGGTATTAAGGAACTCAACCAAGAATTCCAGTTTACTTCTGGTAAACAAATACATTTAATCTATGCTCCAAATGGTTCAATGAAAACATCTTTTGCTAAAACTATGCGCTATTTATCAGGGCAATCCAAAGAGAAACCATGTGACAAGCTACACGATAAAGACAAATCGAGTTTCATCCTAAAAGTGGACGGTTTAGATGTGTCTAAGGAAAATATATTCGTAGTTAATGGAGATGATGATATTGATTGTTCAAAGTCGTTTGTGAATTTCCTAGCAAGCTCAGAATTAAAAAACAGGTATGATTCTATATATCAACAATTGTCAGAGAAGAAGGAACTCTTAATAAGTAAATTAAAAAGTGCCTCTTTAAGTTCCGACTGTGAAAAAGAGATATTCGGTACTTTCAAACAAAATAATGCTGACACTATCTTTAGCATACTTGAGCGTTTAAACAGTGAAGTCAAATCAGGTTTACCAAAGTTTGAATTTAAGTATAATGATGTATTTGACACTAAAGAGAATGTTAAGAAATTTATAGAATCTAATAAAGATAACCTGAATATATATATCGACAATTACAATAGACTTTTAGGGGATTCCAAACTATTCCGAACTGTGGCCGGTCATACATTTGGAACGTATCATGTTGCACAATTACAACAGTATGTTTCTGATGGTTCATTTTTCGGTGTTAATCATAAAATTGTACTTCAGGACGATACGAAATTATCGTCCGAGACAGAGTTGCAAGAACTTATTAATAGTGAACAACAACGTCTTTTAAAGGATGAAAATTTAAAGAAAGCTTTTGATAAAATCACAAAAGCAATTGACAAAAATGTCGAATTGAGAGGTTTTAAATCTGTTTTGAACAATCATCCTGAATGGATACCTGAAATCATTAACTACGAAGTATTCCGAAAAAAAGTTTGGTTAGGGTATTTATCAGACAATGAGATAAAGCCTCTGTTTGATGCTTATATACAAGTTTATAATGAAAATAAAGAGGCACTACAGCAAGTCTTAGAAGAGGCCAGCTCACAGCTGGAAAGATGGGAACAAATTATAGCCCTTTATAATGCACGTTTTCATGTACCAATAAAAGTTTCTATAGCCAATCAAAAGGATATTATACTAAAACAAGAAGCAGCGAGACTACAGTTTTCTTATGTTGAAACTCCAAGTACAGAAACAACTGTGGAGAAAGATGTGCTGGAGAAAATCCTTAGTCGAGGCGAAAAACGCGCTTTCATTATCCTGCAATTTCTCTTTGAAATGGAAGCACGTAAGACTATGGATCATGATACAATTTTAGTTATGGATGATATAGCTGATTCATTTGATTATCAAAACAAATATGCGATAGTAGAATATATTAAAGATATTGCTGCAGACAATAGCAATAAGTTCTATATGCTCGTGTTGACTCATAACTATGATTTCTATAGAACATTGTCGTCCCGTCTTAGTCTATTCCAACCAAATCTATGGATGGCAGAACGCTTAGCTAATGGAAAGGTAATCATCAACCAAGGTCAGTATAAAGGTAATATATATACTAATGCTTTTATCGAGCATGATAATGACGATAAAATATTTATAAGCATGATTCCTTTTGTTAGAAATCTGATAGAATATACTAAAGGGGAAAGTGATGCTGATTACATAACATTAACAGAATGCCTTCATAAAAAAGCAAATACACGAACTATAACAATTGAGCAGTTGATAAATATTATGACTGATTTTACACAAGGTAAAGGTATGAAACGCACTAAATCAGCAGATAAAATTTACGACTTGATTATGCAAACCGCAGATAGCATCATAACCGAAGCTAATCCTAATCAAGTGCTAATTGAAAATAAAGTGTGCTTATCTATTGCCATAAGACACTTGGCGGAAAATTATATGTACGACAAAATGATAGCAAAAGGTAAAAGTGAAGAAGATTTAGCTGTAATAGGTAGTCAAACAGGGAAGTGGACAGGTCTATTTAAAAAAGCCTGTCCGAAAGATACTCATTATGATATTATAGAGCGTGTTAATATGATGACCCCTGAACTAATTCATGTAAACAGTTTTATGTTTGAGCCTCTCATAGATATGTCTATATATCATTTAATTCAACTGTATAAAGACTGTAAAGAACAACTCAAATAAACGAAATGGCTGATGTACTGAATAAAGAACAACGCCATCGTTGTATGTCCGCTATAAAAGGGAGCAATACACAACCAGAATTACTGGTTCGCAAATTCCTTTTTAGCCGTGGCTTCCGTTATCGGCTAAATCATCCTCGTCTTCCCGGTCATCCCGATTTGGTGCTTCGCAAATACCGGACGGTCATTTTTGCGAACGGTTGCCTTTGGCATGGTCATGATAATTGCAAATATTTCCGTTTACCTAAAACCAACATAGATTTTTGGTCAAACAAGATAGAAAGGAATAAGGAACGAGATAAAAAAGAACAATGCCAGCTTGCTGCTATGGGCTGGCATTGTATCACGATTTGGGAGTGCCAACTAAAACCAAAAGTCCGGATACAAACACTTGAGTCGTTAGCTTATACATTGAACCATATTTTTCTTGAAGATAGGAAAATAAAAACATACGAGTTTCCTGATACTGACAGTACACCCATGGCGGCAGAACCAGAAGTGGCTTATGGAAGAAATAAGCAACCATAAAGAGTTGTTGCTTATTTTTTCCGATGACTATTCCGTATTTCTTCTTGGCTCTATTTCTGCTTTTTCCATCAATATCTGATGCTGTTCCTTCACCGCACGATACATCGAATAATACGCAAAGGCTTCTTCTCTATGCTTCATGCTACTAACTGACGCTGCAATAGCCCACACCATAATAACGACAATGAAGACCACGACATACCGGAGTTTAATATGATAACCACGTATAAACATCCCATTGATATTGGGTGGAATAATGGTTATAGGATATTTCAGCTCATGAATTTTTGCAAGTATCTCATTCTGCCGTTTTAATATGCAGTCGGTATTAGTTTCGATGTTCATGCGGTTGAGGTTATAATCGCAAACGTGCCGATAAAGATATTCAAGAAGTTTGGACTTCTGCTTGAATAATTCAATGAGTTTCGGAAACCATAGCGAAAAAGGCAATGTGTCTGGTTGCTGTTTCCAGATATGTTTCTTTACCACAGATAAGGCTTCGTTCCAGCAAGTACAGAAGCTTTTGGCAACTCCATTATAAATGGTCTTTTCGTCAAAGTCCACTTTTACAGATTGTTCCGGTTTAGAAACAATGGTATTCTGTTTTTCAATACACTCTTTCAGTTCATTGATACTTTGGCGCAAATTCGCAAGATTTGCAGCTATTACATCTTCTTTCATTATCTTCTACGTTTTGAAGGTTTATAAAAAGGTTCGCTTCTTTGGTTGTCCTTGTCTTTATCATCCCGCCAGCCTTGTTCATTGTTGGTTCCTCCACCTCCACTGGAAGTTATGGCTTGATGAGGTTGAATAATCAGTTCCGCAGCTACATCACCCAACATAGTACAAAGGTTGTTGAAGCTCAAATCACGGTCAAGTTTAGATCCTGCAATGCTAAATTCATCCATACAAAAGGATATACCACGAATTTTATCAGAGTTCTCAGCATGATTAAAGCGCATATCTATGCCTTGACCTTTGAGCGTACTAATAAAGTCATTCCAAGAACGAGAATTTGCATGTGCGTCAAGAACTGATGAACGAAGATTATATTTCCGTAATTGGTGAGGACGCAAACGGTTTTTATTTCTGGCTTTACTATTTTTAGGGGCAAAGTAAAGTTTATACTCTTTGGTTAAAGCTCGACAGACTTTTGCATTGCGTATTCTTTCATTGCTGTCAGA
>OGPA01000348.1_pt1 | contig 51451 bp, 38 predicted proteins | sample 1552841 | NCBI WGS metagenome assembly OGPA01 (sample SAMEA2579916, study PRJEB22360) | human gut metagenome
AGGGAAACCTGGATCTCTGTAAGGGAACGCCTGACAGAGACAGACCGCTATTTTTATGTGCCCTGTCCGGAAGAGGAACTGGAAAGGCAAAGTTGCAGAAAATGGGATAATCCGGTTACACTCAGCATTGTAGTGCCGTTGTACCGTACCCCGGAAATCTATCTGAACAGAATGATAACAAGCGTTATGCAACAGAGCTATCCTCACTGGGAACTGATTCTGGCGGATGCCACAGAGGATCACAGTGTGGAGGAGACGTTGACAAATCAGGGATTCCTGATAGAACGGCTCCTGGAAAATGCGGAAACTGTTGCAGCGGATGCAAGGATCCACTATATACACCTTACGGAAAATGCCGGAATTGCGGCGAATACCAATCAGGCATTACCCTATGCAAGGGGAGAATATATCGGCCTGCTGGATCATGATGATGTATTGACACCGGATGCTTTGTATGAGATGGCAGATGCTATTACCAAAGCAAATGACAGAGGTGTCAGAGTTGCATTCGCTTATTCGGATGAAGACAAATGCAACGGGGATGAGACAAAATATTACGATCCCAACCATAAAGAAGACTTTAATTACGATTTAATCCTGAGTAATAACTATATCTGCCATTTTCTGGTGATGGATGCAGATCTGATGAAGAAACTGGCCTTCCGGCCAGAATGCGACGGTGCCCAGGACTATGATCTGGTGCTGCGGGCAGTGTCAGAGGTGCTGGCTGCAGATGGCCGCTCCGGGGAGGAGAGAATTCTTCATATTCCCAGAGTGCTGTATCACTGGAGATGCCATGAAGCATCTACAGCAGCCAATCCCCACAGCAAGAAATATGCTTACGAAGCGGGGCTGCGTGCACTGCAGGATCATGCGGCAGAACGTGGGATCCCGGCAAAGGCAGAGGAGACCAGACATGTAGGATTTTATCGGTTACAATATACAGAGGTATTACAGGAGAGACCGGATGTGGCTGCCGTAGGTGGCAGAGTGCTGTCTGGGAAAAACCGCGGCAGGATCGCCGGCGGCAGAATGACTGCGGACGGAAAGGTGTTCTACGAGGGACTGCCGAAGGACTTTGGCGGTTATCTTCACCGGGCGGAGCTGTCCCAGGATGCAGAAGCGTTAGACCTTCGCTGCATCAGGATCCGGTCAGCTGACAGGGAATTGTTTGAAAAAATCGTGGGAGTGCCTTATACGGAAGTAGTAAGAGGTCCGGAACAACAGCCGGTATTTGACAGCTCCACACTGCCTGCCGTGGCAGATATCCGGCTTTTAAGTCTGCAATTATCGGAAGCATTACGAAAACGGGGAAGACTGCTGTATCTGCCGGAGTATCCGGAGAAATGGGAGAGACTATGAAGGAAGTAACCGTCGTTATACCCAATTACAACGGAATGAAATATTTACCGGAATGCATGGCTTCCCTGTGTCAGGGACAGGAAAATGCACCGGAATATGAAGTGCTGATCATAGACAATGGTTCTGCTGACGGGAGCGTGGAATATCTGGACAGCGAATGGTGTCGCAAAAAAGAGGCACCGGCAGAAGAGGGGGGAAAACCGCAGGTGCGTCTGATCGCCCTGCCGGAGAACACCGGCTTCTGTCATGCGGTGAATCTGGGAATCCGGGAGGCACGAAGCCCCTATGTGATCCTGTTGAACAACGATACCAGAGTAGAAGCTGGATTTGTGAAAGGACTGTATGATGCCATTCGGAAGGATGAAAAGATCTTTTCCGTCAGCGCCAAAATGCTTATGTGGGATAAGCCAGAGCTGTTGGATGATGCGGGAGACCGCTACTGCGTTCTGGGATGGGCATATTCCCGGGGAAAAGGCCGGCCTGCTGTGGATTATGACAAGAATGTCAGCATATTCTCAGCCTGTGGCGGAGCGGCAATTTACAGACGTCAGGTATTTGAGGAGATCGGCTATTTTGACGAAGCGCATTTTGCTTATCTGGAAGATCTGGATATCGGTTACCGTGCCCGGATCTACGGCTATGAGAACCGGTACGAGCCGACGGCATCCGTTCTGCATTACGGCAGTGCTTCTACGGGATCCCGCTACAATTCCCGGAAAACGGAACTTTCTTCTTCCAATAATATCTATGTCATCGGCAAAAATATGCCGCTACTACAGTGGATCCTGAATCTGCCGTTCTTTTTGCTTGGATTTGGCATAAAATTTCTGTTTTTTTGTAAGAAGAGAATGGGAAAACTATATTTAAAGGGATTGGCCGAAGGGTGGAAACGTACCGTGGGTCCTGTGGGAAAGCAGGCAAAGGTGCACTTTCAATGGAGCCATCTATGGAATTATGTGAAGATTCAGTGGCAATTATACCTGAATGTTTTTCGAATTCTTATGAAATCTTAAGAAATTGCTTCATAAATTCTTAAGTTGAGAAAAAACCACCGTTATTGTAGAATGAAATCGTTGAAAAGAAGCTTTTCGGACTTAAAGATTGGGTGACCCGTATGATAAAAGACAACCAGAAAGTCTTTAACAGGCTTCTTGTGATAATAGATGCGCTGATCACGGCAGTATCTTTTGTCCTTGCCTATTATATCAAATTTTATATCTTAAATGACGGTCCGGGGATCGGTGTCCTGCCGGTGCAGGATTATTATATGCTGCTTCCCTTTATTGTACCCGGTTATATGTTCCTGTATTACCGGTGCAGTGTGTATTCCCCGAAGCGTACGGTTCGCCGTAGACATGAGATATACAGTATCCTGCAGGCGAATACCATTGGCCTGGCGGCTTTGATCATTATTTTGTATATGATCATCCGTGAGATCAATTTTTCACGATCCGTCATGGCAATTTTTTATGTCCTGAATGTTTTTCTGACTTCCGTATTCCGTATCATCATGCGCAAGGCATTGCGTTCCATACGGAAAAAAGGATACAATCTGAAGCATATTTTGCTGGTAGGTTATTCCCGGGCGGCGGAGGAATATATTGACAGAATCCTCAGCAATCCCCAATGGGGATATGTAGTGTGTGGTATTCTGGATGAGCACATCCCGGGCGGCACGACCTATAAGGGAGTGAAAGTACTGGGAACGCTTGGTAATCTGGAATACATCCTTCCGGAGAACAAGCTGGATGAAATCGCAATCACACTTTCCCTGAAGGATTATGATTATCTGGAAGGTGTGGTGGATATCTGTGAGAAATCCGGGGTGCACACCAAATTCATTCCGGATTACAGCAGTCTGATCCCCAGCAGACCCTATACGGAGGATCTGATGGGATTACCGGTGATCAATATCCGGTATGTACCGCTGACGAACACAGGCAATATGGTGATCAAGCGGGCAATGGATATCGTTGGTTCCATTTTCGGTATCATTATTACCTCACCGATCATGCTCATATCAGCAATTCTGGTAAAGCTGTCCAGCCCGGGACCGGTGATCTTTAAGCAGGAACGGGTAGGACTTCATAATAAGCCGTTTTATATGTACAAATTCCGCAGCATGGCAATGCAGACGGCGGCGGAAGAGAAAAAGGGATGGACGGTACGCAATGACCCCAGAGTCACCGGTATCGGTAAGGTTCTCAGACGTACCAGTATCGATGAACTTCCCCAGCTGTTCAATATCTTAAAAGGAGATATGAGTCTGGTCGGTCCCAGACCGGAAAGACCGCAGTTTGTGGAAAAGTTCAAGGAAGAGATTCCCCGTTACATGGTAAAACATCAGGTACGGCCGGGACTGACCGGATGGGCACAGGTGAATGGCTTGCGCGGTGATTCCTCCATCAAGAAGAGAATCGAATATGATATTTACTATATTGAGAACTGGACCATTGGATTTGATATCAAGATCATTCTTATGACGTTCTTTACAGGATTTATCAATAAAAATGCTTATTAGTACAAGGAGAAGACAAGATGGCAACAAATTCTAACAACAATGGCGGCAATGGTCAGAGACCTGCCGGAAGCGGAAGAAAACCTTCCGGAAGCGCACAGAGACCTACAGGACAGAGACCCGCCGGTAGCGGTCAGAGACCTGCCGGCAGTGGACAGAGAACCGGAGCTGCGAACGGACAGAAGAGAATGTCTGCCAAACAGCGTGCAGCCAAGAAGAGAAAAAAGGTTATCATCTTTGGCATAGAGATCGTAGTGATCCTGTTCATGGTAGCATTATTGTATCTGGTAATGACTCATACCAACAATGAGGGCCCCAAGGTAACCGTTCTGGAGACAGAAGAACTTCAGATTCCCGAAGAGGTGCAGCAGGATGAAACTATGAAGGGCTATATGAACATTGCCCTGTTCGGTGTGGATGCCACCAAGGAAAGCCTGTTGTACAAGGGCAGCCGAAGCGATAGTATCATGATCGCCAGCATCAACATGGATACCGGTGATATCAAACTGGTCAGCGTGTATCGTGATACGTACCTGAATACCGGTACGGATTCCTACCAGAAATGCAATGCCGCTTATTCCTATGGCGGAGCAGAGCAGGCGGTTAAGATGCTGAACATGAATCTGGATATGGATATTACGAACTTTGTGACCGTAGGCTATAAAGGACTGAGCGAAGTGATCGACGGTCTGGGCGGTATCTATATTGATGTGGACTCTGAGGAGATCAAGCATATCAACAACTATCAGATCGGTATTGCAGAAGTTTTGAAATGCGATTATACACCGGTAACTGAGACCGGTATGCAGCTGTTGAATGGTCTGCAGGCTACTGCTTACTGCCGTATCCGTTATACCGCTGGTAACGACTTTAAGCGTGCTGCCCGTCAGCGTGAAGTCATTCAGGCAATCGAAGATCAGGCAAAGAAAGCAGATTATGCAACATTGTCCAAGGTATTCAACAGTGCCATCGACGACATTTACACCAGTCTGGATTCCAAGGACATCCTGGATCTGCTGGGCAATATTTCAAATTATCGCATAGTGGACGAAGGAGGTTTCCCCGAAGAGACTATGCGTGACACCGGCAATATCGGTGCAAAGGGAAGCTGTGTTATTCCGGTAAATCTCGAAAGCAATGTAGTATGGCTGCATCAGTTCCTGTTTGATGATGCCAACTATTCCGTAACCAGCAACGTGAAGGAATACAGCAATAAGATTGAATCTGACACATCACCTTATATGAATAAGTAAGAAACAGTGTATAGAGTAAAGCAACAGGAATACAAGGGAGTCTTCCGGAATCTGCCGGGGCTCCCTTGTGCATTACCAAGAAGGTTATAAGCCTTTTGGACAGTAGGAAAAGGCTTGTGCCGCAATAAGAGTTAAAGTATAATGAACCAGAGATTGGAAAAGTGAGGAGCGCTCTGACATGGAGATAGATGTGATCATTCCCCTGTATAAGCCGGGAAAAGAATTATTTACATTATTGGATAAACTGGGCAGTCAGAGCGTACCGGTACATCAGGTGATTCTTCTGAATACGGAAGAAAAATATTTTGAACAGCTGATCTACGGAATCAGATTTCTGGAAACCTATCAGAATGTCAAGGTATACCATGTATCCAAAAGAGAGTTCGATCATGGCGGTACGAGACGGATGGGAGTAAAAAAGTCTTCTGCGGATGTCTTCGTGATGATGACACAGGATGCCATGCCGAAAGATGACAGGCTGATCGAAAAACTGGTGGAACCCCTGCAGGGGGAAGTGGCGGTGGCCTATGCGAGACAGCTGCCCAGAGAGGATTCGACACCGGTGGAGAGCTATACCAGAGAATTTAACTATCCGGCAAAGTCCCGGATCAAATCGGCAGCAGACCTGGACAGCCTGGGGATCAAGACCTTTTTCTGCTCCAATGTCTGTGCGGCCTATCGCCGGGAGATCTATGAGGAACTGGGCGGGTTCGTCAGACATACGATATTTAATGAAGATATGATCTATGCGGCAAAGGCGGTGGAAGCAGGATACTCTGTGGCTTATGCGGCGGATGCGCAGGTGGTGCATTCTCATAATTATACCAACGGGCAGCAGTTTCACAGAAACTTTGACCTGGGAGTATCGCAGGCAGAGCATCCCGAGATTTTTGCAGCATATCCTTCGGAGTCCGAGGGAAAACGAATGGTGAAAGATGTGACGGTATATTTGCGCAGCAACCATATGTCTGCCGGATTGCCCCATTTTTATATGCAATGCGCCTGTAAATATGCAGGTTATTTACTGGGAAAGAACTATCGCAGGCTCCCGAAAAAATGGGTACTTGCTTTTACTTCCAACAAGGAATACTGGAAACAGAACAGAAAGGATGTATGACTATGTGTGGTATTGTAGGTTATATTGGAACAGAACAGGCAGCACCGATCATTCTGGACGGTCTGTCCAAGTTGGAATACCGTGGATATGATTCCGCAGGTATGGCGATTTTTGACGGTGAGAAGATCAACACCAGAAAAGCAGTGGGAAGACTTAAGGTTCTGGAGAACCTGACCCACGGCGGAGAGAATATGAAAGGAACCTCCGGTATCGGACATACCCGTTGGGCAACTCACGGAGCTCCCAGCGATATCAATTCTCATCCGCATATGAACAATGCGGGAACCATTGCCGTGGTACACAACGGCATTATCGAGAACTATATTCCCCTGAAGAAAAAGATGCAGGATAAGGGGTATCAGTTCGTATCCGAGACTGATACCGAGGTATTGGCACATCTGTTAGACTATTATTACAAGGGAAATCCTCTGGAAGCCATCACGAAGGTGCTTCATCGTGTGGAAGGCTCTTATGCGCTGGGGATCATGTTTGCAGATCAGCCGGATAAGATTTTTGCAGCCCGCAAGGACAGCCCGCTGATCGTAGGAAAGAGCGACAACGGCAGCTTTATCGCTTCCGATGTTCCTGCGATATTGAAATATACCAGAACCGTATATTATGTAGACAATCAGGAAGTTGTGGAATTACAGCAGGGTAGTCTGCGTTTCTTCTCCGTGGATGAGGAAGAGATCGAGAAGCAGCCGGTGACCATTGACTGGGATGCCAATGCGGCAGAAAAGGCTGGATATGAGCACTTCATGCTGAAAGAGATCTATGAGCAGCCGAAGACCATCAACGATACCATCTCTCCGAGAATCAAGGATAATGATATTGTGATCGAAGAGCTGAACATGAGTGATGAAGAGATCAAAGAGATCACGAAGATCCATATTGTGGCCTGCGGCTCCGCATATCATACCGGAGTTACCGCAAAATATGTGATCGAGGGTCTGGCAAGAATCCCGGTAGAAGTGGATGTGGCCAGTGAATTCCGTTATCGTGATCCGATTCTTCAGAAGGGTAATATGGTCATTGTCATCAGCCAGTCCGGTGAGACGGCAGATACTCTGGCAGCACTGAGAGAGTCCAGGGAAAGGGGCTTCAAGGTACTGGGCATTGTCAATGTGGTGGGAAGCTCCATTGCCAGAGAGGCAGACAGTGTTATGTATACCTGGGCAGGTCCCGAGATCGCAGTGGCTACCACCAAGGCTTACAGTGCACAGCTAACTGCACTTTACATGTTGGCTATGAAATTCGCCAGGGTACGTGGTACTATTGATCAGGAGAAGTTCGCCGGTATGCTGACAGATTTAAGATGCCTGCCGGATCAGATTGAACTGCTTCTGGGACAGAAGGAGAAGATCCAGCATTTTGCCAACCGTTACGTGGGAGCAAGAGATATCTTCTTCATCGGACGCGGTATTGATTACGCGATTTCACTGGAAGGATCCTTGAAACTGAAGGAGATCTCCTATATTCATTCCGAGGCTTATGCAGCTGGAGAACTGAAGCATGGTACGATTTCTCTGATCGAAGATGGTACGCTGGTAGTGGCTTTGGCAACCCAGCCGGATCTGTTCCAGAAGACCATCAGTAATATGGTAGAAGTAAAAGCAAGAGGAGCCTTTGTTATGGCAGTCACCATTGAAGGCAACAAGGCCATTGAGAAAGCGTCGGATTATGTAATATACATCCCCGAGACCAATCCGTACTTTACCAATTCTCTGGCAATCATTCCTTTGCAGTTGTTCTCCTACTATGTGGCAGTGGGACGCGGCTGTGACGTGGATAAACCCAGAAACCTGGCAAAATCCGTTACTGTTGAGTAGAGTGTAATAACTTACCCATAGAGAGACTGCTTGCAGGCAGAACAGACTCTCTGTTTTTTCAGGATTCATAATTGCTTCAGAAAGTTATCACAATTCGGACACAATTGACGGATATACTGTGTTCATAAGGTGAGAGGAAGAAATGAAACAGGTAATGGTAAAAAGAGTTTCTCACTTGCAACAGGATAGGAGGAAGCAATATGTACGAGAATGATAATTTTTCCGGTTACGGAACCGGCAATGAAAATACAACCGGTACATTCAGTGGAGCAGATCTGAATGAGACAAGAACAGAAAGCAGTTATGGCTATGAAAATCATAGTACTACCCAGAGTGCAGCAGGAAGCACGAATGGTTACACCACTTATCAGATGGGCGGAACCACAGGCAGCAACAATACGGAGCCTAAGAAAACCCCAAAACATGGCGGTTACTTCCGGAAGGCAATGGTAAGTGTCAGCCTGGGATTGTTCTTTGGACTGTTCGCAGGAATCGGTTTCTATGCAGTACAGCAGGGAACCGGGATGTTTACGACCAGCACAGATACCGCAGTGGTAGATGAGATCACTTCTGAGGCAACGACAGAAAGTACCCAGAGTGCACAGCTGGCTACCAATGTTACTTATGTAGAGTCCGATGTATCCAATGTGGTAGAAAAAGTAATGCCTGCCATGGTATCCATCGTAAATAACTTTACCGAGACAGCCAATGTCTTCGGACAGCAGTATACACAGGAAGAAGCAGCCAGCGGTTCAGGTATCATTGTAGGTAAGACCGATGATGAACTGCTGATCGTATCCAATAATCATGTAGTAGAGAGTGCAGATACTCTGACCGTTACTTTTATCGATGGCAGTGAAGCACAGGCACAGGTCAAAGGACTGGATTCCGATATGGATCTGGCAGTGATCGCAGTATCTTTAAATGATCTGAGTGATGATACCAAGAATGCCATTACAGTAGCAACACTTGGCAGCAGTGATGATCTGAAGCTTGGTGAGCCGGTCATCGCTATTGGTAATGCCCTTGGCTATGGTCAGTCTGTTACCAACGGTATTGTAAGTGCCCTGAATCGTGAGATCACTCTGGAGAACGGCTCTACCGGTCTGGAGAACGGCTCTACCGGTACTTTCATCCAGACCAACGCAGCCATCAACCCCGGTAACTCCGGCGGTGCACTGCTGAACATGAATGGTGAGGTTATCGGTATCAACTCCAACAAGATCGGTGGTACTGCCGTAGAAGGTATGGGATATGCTATCCCGATTACTTCGGCAAGTCCTATCATTGCAGATCTGATGGAGCGTCAGACCAGAACCAAGGTAGCTGAGGATGAAGTCGGTTACATCGGCATCTCCCTGCGGGAAGTAACTTCCCAGATCTCCCAGATGTACAACATGCCGGAAGGTATCTATGTAGTATCTGTAGAGGAAGGCAGCGCAGCAGCCAATGCCGGTATCATGAAAGGTGATATCATTACCAAATTTGACGGCAGCAGTATCTCTTCTTACTCTGATCTGCAGAAAACGTTACAGTATTATGCGGTCGGTGATTCCGTAACCGTAACGGTACAGAGACCTCAGAACGGTGAATATGTATCCATCGAGCTGAATCTGACACTGGGCAGCAGACCTGCAAGCCAGAAATAAAGAAATAACAGGTAAATAAAAGGAAATGGAAAGAGACCCGGGCGAGACATATGGTTTTGCCCGGGTCTTGTAATATTTACCAAAATATGAATAGTTATAAATGGTTTAGAAAAACTTAACTTGTGCCCCGCTACTTCATTGAGTATAATAAGCGTAGGCAATGAGAAGTGTCAGACACGGGTATTATGCAATATGACTGCTTGCAGGCATTATTGCATAATGGCCGGGGATGATAGGGCGAAGCCCGGATATCGAGGGAACACGAAGTGTTACCGAGATACACTGCGGAATAGTGGTAGGAAACAAAGAGGAGAATAACATGACAGATAATTATAATGATGATTATAGAGAAGTGATCCCTAAGGAGGAAAAAACAGAGACCGATGTGAGTGAAACTCAGGATAACGAAAAAAATAACGGAAACACACAGGTGGCGGATACTGCAAAAGAAAATTCCACCGAAAAAAAGTCAGAGGACAAAAAGGACAGCAGCGAATACGAAGATGTCTGCTTTATCTGCCGCAGACCGGAGAGCAAAGCCGGCAGAATGTTCAAGCTGCCCAACCATATCTGCATCTGCGATGATTGCATGCACAAGACCATGGAGACTGTGAGCCAGTTCGATTATCAGGGAATGTTGAACAATCCCAATGATTTCAACCAGTTTAACGGACAGAACGGATTCCCCAATATCAGTTTTGTGAATCTGGCGGATCTTCAGGGAGACGGCGGTATTCCCAACAAGCAGAAACTCAAGAAGAAAAAGAAGGCGGAAGGTCCCAAACCTGTATTCAATATCAAGGACATTCCGGCACCTCATAAGATCAAGGCCAGTCTGGATGAATACGTGGTAGGACAGGAAAAAGCCAAGAAGGTCATCTCCGTAGCAGTATACAACCATTACAAGAGAGTGGCCACTGACACTATGGATGAGATTGAGATCGAAAAGTCCAACATCCTCATGATCGGCCCCACCGGTTCCGGTAAGACCTATCTGGTAAAGACACTGGCAAAACTTCTGGATGTGCCTCTGGCTATTGCTGATGCCACCTCTCTGACTGAGGCCGGTTATATCGGTGATGATATCGAGAGCGTGGTATCCAAATTGCTGGCAGCGGCGGGCAATGACGTAGAAAAGGCGGAAAAAGGTATCATCTTCATCGATGAGATCGACAAGATCGCCAAGAAGAAAAACACCAACTCCCGGGATGTCAGCGGAGAGAGTGTACAGCAGGGTATGTTGAAGCTTCTGGAAGGTGCGGAAGTGGAGGTGCCGGTAGGTGCCAACAGCAAAAATGCCATGGTACCTCTGGCAACGGTGAACACCCGCAATATCCTGTTTATCTGCGGTGGTGCGTTCCCGGATCTGGACGAGATCATCAAGGAGCGCCTGACCAAGACCGCATCCATCGGTTTCAACTCAGAACTGAAGGATAAATACGATAAAGATACCGATATTTTATCCAAGGTGACTGTGGAGGATATCCGCAAGTTTGGTATGATTCCGGAATTTATCGGTCGTCTGCCGATCATTTGTACTTTACAGGGATTGTCAAAGGATATGCTGGTGAAGATCCTGAAAGAGCCGAAGAATGCGATTCTTAAGCAGTACCAGAAGCTGTTGGAGCTGGATGAGGTAAAACTGGAGTTCACAGACGATGCCCTGGATGCCATTGCCGAGAAGGCAATGAAGCGCGATACCGGTGCCAGAGCTCTGCGCTCCATCATCGAGGACTTCATGCTGGATATCATGTATGAGATCCCGAAGGATGATAACATCGGAAGGGTTACCATTACCAGAGAGTACATTGAAGGAACCGGCGGTCCCATCATTGACATCCGCAGCAATGAAATTCTGGAACAGGTGGAGAACCTGAAGCAGATTCCGGTGGAAGAGAAATAAATTGAGAGTTAGTGAAATACATTGGCAAAATCCACGAACTCCCGGAGCATGCGATACACATGTCTCGATGTAAGGTCTCCGGATGTGAATTTTCTACGAAAAGTGATGAGTAGTTCTCGTCATGACGGGGCCGCCTACAGTCGACATCCATGTCGACAATCGGCTGACGCGGACATCGTGTCCGCTTTCCCCCTGCCTTTCAGCACTTTTCTAGAAAATATCAACATCCTCCGACAAACATCTTCGACATGGCACCGCATACTCCGGGAGTTCTGCGTTTTGGAAAGCTTTCAAAAACCAGTAGCCCCGGCTGGGTATAAGAATAAGCAGTGCCGTAAGCAGACGTCGGTACCATAGCGTCCCAAGGGACGCATTGCGGTCGTATTGTGACCGCTTATGTACCGCTACGCTCTGCGACAGGAGCGCATCGTACTAAAGTACGAGCGTGCCGCGTTTCTTATACCCTGCCAAGGGCTACGGGGATATTTCGCTAAATCTCAAGTTAATTCATAATTGCTTGCATCCTGCATATACATATAACACCAATGGCAGGAGGTATTTTTATGGACTATGCAGTGAATACATACGATCTGTATCGGGATATACAACAAAGGACGGGAGGGGAAATCTACATAGGGGTACTGGGACCGGTGAGGACCGGAAAGTCTACATTTATCAAGCGCTTTATGGATGAAATGGTGCTGCCCTATATGGAGGATGAACATGCCAGAATGCGGGCGCAGGATGAACTGCCTCAGAGCGCGGGAGGTAAGACCATTACCACTACGGAGCCAAAGTTTATTCCCAACGAAGCGGCAAAGGTGCGACTGAATGATGATATTGAAGTATCGGTACGGCTGATCGACTGTGTAGGATATATGATCGACGGTGCGGCGGGACACATGGAAGAAGATGCGGAGCGCATGGTGAAGACTCCCTGGTCGGAGGAAGAGATTCCGTTTACCCAGGCGGCAGAGATCGGCACGGATAAAGTCATGCGGGATCATTCCACCATCGGTCTTGTGATCACTACGGACGGCAGCATCGGGGAACTTCCCAGAAGCAATTATCTGGGAGCGGAAGAGAAGACGATCCTGGCGCTGAAAAAGTCTGGAAAACCCTTCCTTGTGCTGGTGAACAGCCAGAAACCTTATTCCGAGGAGACCAGACAGGTAGCGGAGGAAATCGGGAAGAAATACGATGTGGCCGTGATGCCGGTGAACTGCGAGCAACTGAAAAAGGAAGATATTAATCGCCTTCTGGAAAAAATCCTGTATGAATTTCCTCTGACAGCAGTGGAATTTTATTTCCCGAAATGGATGGATATGCTTCCGGTGGATCATGCGGTAAAACAGGACCTGTTAAGACAGATCCGGGAATTGATGAACAGCTATGACCGGATTCGGGATGTGGCGGGACACCCTGTGGAATTGCAGGGAGATTATATTCAAAGCTGCAAGATGGAGCCGGTGCAGTTGTGGAACGGTATTGTTCCGGTACAGGTAGGAATCGACGACATGTATTATTACGAAATGCTTTCCGGAATGTTAGGAGAGAACGTAGAGGATGAATACCAACTGTTGAATAAACTAAAAGAGTTGGCAGAAATGAAAAAGGAATATACGAAGGTGCAGGATGCATTGTCCATGGTGAAGATCAAAGGCTACGGCGTTGTGACTCCGGACAGAGAAGACATTGCACTGGAGAAACCGGAATTGATCCGACATGGCAACAAGTTTGGTGTCAAAATCAAGGCCAGCAGCCCCTCCATACATATGATCCGCGCAAATATCGAGACAGAGATCGCTCCCATCGTGGGCACAGAACAGCAGGCTCAGGATCTGATCCATTTTATCGATCAGGCGGAGGCGGAGCACGGTATCTGGGAGACTAATATCTTCGGCAAGACTGTGGAACAGCTGGTGGATGACGGCATCACCACGAAAGTTGCTTCCATCGGAGAAGAGAGCCAGCTGAAACTCCAGGATACCATGCAGAAGATCGTCAACGACAGCAACGGTGGCATGGTTTGTATTATTATATGATTCCATAACCCACCCATGGAAAGTCTGCAAGACTGCCTGCAGGCAAAACAGACTTTCTATGAGGGGAGTAAACACACATGAGCAGGGGAGGACGATAGTCCGAAATGCGAATGTGGATTACAATTTCGAGAGTGCGAAGCACGGAGAAATTGTATGGGATGTTAGCTTTCCATTGCTTTTTTCCCGTGCATTTTGTATAATACCTTTGTTGACTTTGCTTTATTTTTCTGAAAAACAGGAAGAATATTTGCTAAATTGCATGAAAATACGGCTAAACGGAGGATATAGATGAATCAGGTATATGCAAAATTACAGAACTGTTATGAGTGTGTGAGAAAAAAGACGGATTTTGTACCTAAGGTGGCGATCGTTTTGGGATCGGGCCTGGGCGATTATGCGGAACAGATCCGTGTGGTGACAGAGATCCCTTATGCGGAGATCGAGGGATTTCCTGTTTCCACCGTACCGGGGCATGCCGGTAAATTTATCTTCGGTTATCTCGATGAGATTCCTGTGGTGTGTATGAAGGGAAGAGTACATTACTACGAAGGTTATGATGTGACGGATGTGGTACTGCCCACCAGACTGATGAAACTGTTAGGCGCTGAGATTCTGTTTCTGACCAATGCGGCAGGTGGTGTGAATACTTCTTTCCATGCCGGTGACCTGATGCTGATCAGAGATCATATTTCCGTGTTTGCCCCCAATCCTCTGATCGGTGCCAACATGGATGAACTGGGACTGCGTTTCCCGGATATGAGCCATGTGTATGACAAGGACTTACAGCAGATCATCCGTGAGACCGCAAAGGAGAACGGTATCTATTTACAGGAGGGTATTTATACCCAGCTGACCGGCCCATCCTTCGAATCTCCGGCAGAGATCCGTATGCTCCGGACACTTGGCTGTGACGCAGTAGGCATGAGCACAGTGGTGGAAGCAATTGCTGCCAACCACATGGGAATGCGGATCTGTGGCATCTCCTGTATCAGTAATCTGGCGGCGGGAATGACAGATCAGCCTCTGAATCATGAGGAAGTACAGGAAGCTGCGGATATGGCAGCTCCCAGATTCAAGAAGCTGGTAACGGAATCTGTGAAGAAATTTGTATAGACACAGAGAAAAAGGAGATGCGGATGATCCAGGAGACAGAAGAAAAGGCATTGGTCAGCCAGGCATTGGAAGCCAGAAAACTGGCATATGCTCCTTATTCCGGTTATACGGTGGGAGCGGCACTACTGACTGCGGATGGACACAGATACCTTGGCGGTAATATTGAAAACGCTTCTTACGGAGCTACGAACTGTGCGGAGCGTACCGCCTTTTTCAAGGCGGTCAGCGAGGGAGAACGGGAATTTACAGCCATTGCCATTGCCGGAGGAATATCCGGAGAGGCACCGGTGGAATATGCGTATCCATGCGGTATCTGCAGACAGGTGATGCAGGAATTTTGCAGGGATGATTTTGTGATCTACGTGGTAAATAGTGAACAGGATTATCAACGCTATACCTTAAAAGAATTACTTCCCTTTGGATTTGGAGGAGATGCAATCAGATGAATATCAGATTATATAATGCACGAATTCTCACCATGGAACCCGGCAGAGAAGTCTTCTATGGTGAAGTATGGGTAAAAAACGACAAGATCGCCTATGTGGCGGAACAGAAAGAACTTGCGGAGGAATGGGACAAATCCCAGTTCCCCAGAATTGCGTGGGATATCGAACTGGATTGCAAGGGAAACCTTCTGATGCCCGGATTTAAAAATGCACATACCCATTCCGGTATGACTTTCCTGCGCTCCATGGCAGATGACCTGCCTCTGGATCAGTGGCTGAACAAGCAGGTATTTCCTCTGGAAGCAAAACTGACCGGTGAGGACATCTATGAACTGACCAGACTGGCAGTGCTGGAATACTTGACCTCAGGAGTGACTTCCATTTTCGATATGTACCTGACACCGGATACTATTGCTGAGGCCTGTCTGGACACCGGAATGCGTTGTGTACTGGTATCCGGACTGAATAATTTCAGTTCTTCTCCAAAACAGGTAGAAGAGGAGTTTTTAAAATGGAATAAGAAGAATTCCCTGATCAGTTACCAGCTGGGATTTCATGCGGAATATACCTGTTCCAAGGAACTGCTCTGGAAAGTGTCGGAAATGGCACATCATTACCGGACACCGGTATATGCCCATATCTCCGAGACGGAGAAGGAAGTGGAAGAGTGTAAGGCTCGCTACGGAATGACACCGCCCATGTTCTTAGACTCTCTGGGAATGTTTGATTTTGGCGGAGGAGGTTTCCACTGCGTTCATGTGACGGAACAGGATATGGATGTCTTCCGCAGACATCGGATGTATGTGATCACGAATCCCGGCTCCAACACGAAACTGGCCAGCGGCATTGCACCCATTGCCGACTATGTGCGGCACAAGATCCCGGTAGCCATTGGAACCGATGGACCGGCCAGCAATAACTGTCTGGACATGTTCCGGGAGATGTTCTTAGTCACCGGCTTAAGCAAACTGTTAGAGAAGGATGCGTCCAGCATGGATGCCGTGGAGGTACTGAAGATGGCAACGGTGAACGGTGCCAAGGCAATGCGCCTGAACCGCGCAGATGTTCTTGCAAAGGGAAAATATGCAGATCTTATTATGATCGATCTGCACCAGCCCAATATGCATCCCATTCACAACATCCCCAAGAATCTGGTTTACAGCGGCAGCAAGTCCAATGTCTGCATGACCATGATCGGCGGCAAGATTTTGTATCGTAACGGAGAATTTAATGTGGGAGAGAATCCGGAACGTATTTACACAAAATGCGAGAAGATCGTAAAGAGACTGTTGACTGAGTAAGAAAAATAACTCAGAAGACATAGAACGGAGCTCCCCGCATGGCTCCCAGAATACTTAGGAGGGAAAAGATGTTAGAAAAAATCTTCAAACTGAAGGAAAACAACACCACCGCAAGGACAGAGATCATTGCCGGACTGACCACGTTCATGACCATGGCTTATATCATAGCCCTGAATCCGAACCTGCTGACCGGTTTTGGCAAGGATACCATGCCGGAGCTGTGGAACGGTGTTTTCCTGGCAACCTGTATTGCATCCGCCATCGGTACCATCGTAATGGCATTTCTGGCAAACAAGCCTTTTGCCATGGCACCCGGCATGGGACTGAACAGCTTTTTTGCAGTCGTAGTAACCAATATCGTAGCCCTGACCGGCATGACCTATGTGGCATCCTTCCAGGCTGCCTTGTGTATTGTTCTGGTGGAAGGTATTGTATTCCTGATCCTCTCCGTGCTGAATATCCGTGAGAAGATCGTGGATGCCATTCCTTTGGGCGTACGTCTCGGTATCGCACCGGCCATCGGTCTGATGCTGTTAAACATCGGTGTAGGATCCAATGCAGGTATCTATTCCGAGAACGGCGGACCTTTCTATGCTATGAGAGACTTCTTCGGTGCACTGACACCTTCACTGGCTAAGACCAATATGGGTTCCGGTTATTCCGCAATGGTTCTGTCCGTTGTCACCATGTTCGTAGGTCTGTTTGCCATTGTTGTTCTGGCACAGAGAGGTGTTAAGGGTGCTGTATTACTGGGTATGCTGATCTCCAGCATCATCTACTGGGCAGGAGAAGCTATCTTTTTAGGAACCAATCCCTTTGCTTCTCTGGCAACTGCATCCTTCGTACCGGCCTTCGGAGATATGGCGTCCACTACACTGTTTAAGTTTAACTTCCAGGGATTTGCACAGATTGGCTGGTTTACTGCAATTACTCTGATCGTTACATTCTGTATCATTGATATGTTTGATACTATCGGTACTCTGGTAGGAACCGCAAGCCGTGCGGGAATGCTGGATAAGGATGGAAAAATGCCTAACATGAAGCAGGCACTTTTGTCTGATGCAGTAGGCACTCTGGCAGGTTCCGTAACCGGTACTTCCACCGTTACCACCTTCGTAGAGTCTGCCTCCGGTGTGGAAGCAGGCGGACGCACCGGTCTGACCGCACTGACCACCGGTATTATGTTCCTTGCATGTATCTTCATCGCACCCATCGCCGGTATCATTCCTGCGGCAGCTACTTCTTCCGCATTGATCTATGTGGGTGTCCTTATGGTAGCAGGTCTTAAGAATGTAGATTTTGATGACATCTGCCAGGCGCTTCCCGTGGCTCTGATGATGATCGCCATGCCGATCTCCGGATCTATCGGACATGCCATCGGTATCGGTCTGATCACCTATACCGTTATCAAGGTATTTACCGGTAAAGCTAAGGACGTATCCGTACTTACCTATGTATTATCCTTGATCTTCCTGTTAAAGTTCTTTATTGTCGCATAAAGAGTTTTACAAATAAGAAATATAAAAAACAGGTCAGAATATGGGGGCGGGCACTGCACAGGGCGGTGCCTGCCTTCTTATATCCGGAAAAGAGAGAAAAAATATGGAATTTGTTGTATTTGCGGGCGTATTGCTTTTGCTTTTTATATTTATGATAGTGCAGGAGCTGATACAGACGAAAAATCAGGAAAAACTTTTCAAGAAGTATCTTCGTGAAAATTACGGAAAAGAACCACCGAAGGAATATTCACTGGAGCGGTTTGCAAGACTGGGCAGCTATCTGGAACGGCATAAGGAAGAGAAGCAGCTGGATGATATCACATGGAACGATCTGGGAATGGACGAGGTCTTTCGCCGGATCGACCGGACCTATTCTGCGGCGGGAGAGGAATATCTGTACTATACGCTCCGGAATATTTCCTGCGGGAGAGAGGCACTGGAACATCTGGAAGAAGTGGTTAACTGGCTGCAGGAGCAGGAGAATATAAAAGTAAGGATCCAGCTGTTGATGAAACGGCTGGGACATCTGGGAAAATATTCTCTCTACGATTATCTGGATAACCTGGATTATCTGGGGGAGCGTTCCAACCGTAAGATTGTGCTGGGAAATCTGCTGTACCTTCCATTTCTCCTGTTATTGTTCGTACAGCCTGCGATGGGTACCATAGGAATCGTCTTGTGTATGCTCTGGCATATCATGACATATTTTCGGGAGAAAAAAGTGATCGAACCGTATATTATCAGCTTCGCTTATGTATTACGGCTGATCGATGTATGTGAAGAACTGGAGAAGCAGAAAATACCGGTATACAGGAGAGAACTGGATGAACTTCGGGAGGCACTGAAGAGCCTGCGGGAGTTGAGGCGGGGAGCCTATTGGGTCATGGCCGGAAATCAGGGAAAGATTGGTGGAAATCCTCTGGATATCCTTGCGGATTATCTGCGGATGATATTGCATCTGGATATCTTTCAGTTTAACCGGATGCTGGAAAAGCTGCGGAAAAAGACCGGACAAGTGGAAACCATGCTTGCAATCACCGGGTACCTGGATATGGCCATATCCGTAGGCGGATTTCGGAAATCTCTGGAAGGGTACTGTATTCCGAAACTGGAAGAAGATACGGAGAAAGCTTTTCTGCATATGAAGAAGGGCTGGCATCCGCTGTTGTCACAGCCGGTGAAAAACAGTATCCGGGCGGACAGAGGAATTCTGCTTACGGGGTCCAATGCCTCCGGTAAATCCACGTTCTTAAAAATGGTGGCGGTGAATGCCGTTCTGGCACAGACGATCCATACCTGCGCGGCGGAAAGTTATCATGCACCGATATTTCAGATCTTTTCCTCCATGGCCCTGCGGGACAGCATGGAAAACGGGGAGAGCTATTATATTGTGGAGATCCGGTCATTGAAACGAATCCTGGATGCGGCCGGGGAACGGAGAACTCCAGTGCTTTGTTTTGTGGATGAGGTGCTTCGGGGAACCAATACGGTGGAGCGGATCGCTGCGGCAACGCAGATCCTGATCCGTCTGGCGGAGAGCGGAACGCTTGGTTTTGCCGCTACCCATGATATTGAAATGACGGAGCTTTTGAAGGAATACTATGACAACTATCATTTTGAGGAAGTGATCCGGGACGGTGATATCCTGTTCCCCTATCAGCTGCTGCCGGGAAAAGCATCCACCAGAAATGCGATCCGTCTGCTTCAGATGATGGGGTATGAGGAACAGATCATAAAGAAGGCTTCCGGACAGGCGGAAAATTTTCTTAAGACAGGAAAATGGATAAATACACCGGCGGCCATATCCGAAGGGACCACTTGACGATACGGGGATTTCGTTGGTATACTTCTAATACATGCAATAGTTTCGGGATACAAAGATATCGGGAAAAGGAGAAGACATTATGGCAGTAAGCTTTTTGAATTCATTTTTATCTTATCTGGTAGTACTGGTAGTCATTGCGGTTGTAGGTGCAGTGGCCATTACGTTGGGAATCACTCTGCGCAAGAAAAAGAATGCAGCAGAGGAAAAGAAACAGACAGAAGAATAATCCATGGCAAAATCTTCGGGACAGAAATTAAAACTTTTATATCTGATCAAGATGCTGCGGGAGAACACGGATGAAAACCATCCAATGAGCACACCGGATATCATCAAATATCTGGAAAATCAGGGAATCCATGCAGAGCGCAAGAGTATCTACAACGATATGGAATGTCTTGCGGATTTCGGCTATGATGTGGTGCAGGTGCAGAGCAGACTGGGAGGCGGATATTATCTGGGCAGCCGGGAGTTTGAACTTCCGGAATTAAAGCTGCTGGTGGACGCGGTACAGTCTTCCCGGTTTATCACCACGAAAAAATCCAGAGAACTGATCCGGAAGCTGGAGCAGATCGCCGGGAAAAACGATGCCGGTAAACTGCAGCGACAGGTCTATGTGGCCGGAAGAGTCAAGACGGAGAATGAGAGCATTTATTACAGCATTGATGCGATCCACCGGGCTATTCAGGAAAATAAGCAGATCTCTTTCGTCTACCTGGACTGGAATCTTAAAAAGCAGCTGGTGCCCAGACCAAACGGCAACAAATGCGTCAGTCCCTGGGCCCTGATCTGGCGGGAGGAAAATTATTATCTGGCCGCCTACGACAGTGAAGACAGAGTGATCAAGCATTACCGTGTGGACAAGATGGGACAGGCGGAAGTGACGGATCTGCCCAGAGAAGGAGTGGAACAGTTTTCACAGATCGATGTGACCTCCTATACGAACCAGACCTTCGGCATGTTTGCCGGAGAGGAGAGCGTGGTGACCATGGAGTTTCCGGTGCGCCTGACCGGCGTGGTACTGGACCGCTTCGGAAGGGAGACGGATATCCGTCCCATGTCGGAGGAAGTGTTCCGGATCCGGGCAAAGGTGGCGGTCAGCGGACAGTTCTTCGGATGGCTGGCCGGTATCGGACAGGGGGCCCGTATCGTAGCGCCGGAAGCGGTACAAAAGCGCTATGTACAGTGGCTTTCAGATATTTTACGGGAACAGTCACAGGAGGCGGAATAAAAAGTTACCCAAAATTTGAAAATCTTTTTTGTATAGTTTTCTAAGGGATCCCTCGTTGACAAGCCAGGGATTCTTTTTTATACTGGTACATATCACCCACAATATATTGCTTTTTGATGACTACAGATACCATATATGGTATCTACAAACGTTATCGTAAGTGAGGGGAATACAGTAAATCCGGGCAACAGCCGGGGATTATCGGATGAAGGGAAGAGAAAGATGAGCAGTAATTTTGAACATGCCCATGAAGAAAATGAAGATTATGGCAAAAAGTTCAGACCGGACAGAGAGATCTACGTCGTTAAAAAGGACGGGAGCAAAGAGCTTTTTAATGTACAGAAGGTGATCAGCGCTGTAGGCAAGAGTGCGTACCGTGCCCTGACAAAATTCACCAGAGAAGAAAAAGAGCAGATCTGCCGGCATGTGGTAGAAAAAGTAAATGAACTGGAAGTGGATGAAGTACCCATTCCCATTATGCACAATATTGTGGAAAGTGCCTTAGAGCAGGTAAAACCGGTCGTTGCAAAAAGCTACCGCGATTATCGTAACTATAAGCAGGATTTTGTACGGATGCTGGATGATGTCTACAAAAAGAGCCAGTCCATCATGTACATCGGAGACAAGGAAAATGCCAACACGGATTCCGCACTGGTATCCACCAAGCGCAGCCTGATCTTCAATCAGCTGAACAAGGAATTGTACCAGAAGTTCTTCCTGACCACGGAAGAGATCCAGGCCTGCCGGGACGGTTATATTTATGTCCATGACATGTCCGCCAGAAGAGATACCATGAATTGTTGTCTGTTCGACGTGCAGAGTGTACTGACCGGCGGATTTGAGATGGGCAATATCTGGTACAATGAGCCGAAGACACTGGATGTGGCGTTTGATGTTATCGGCGATATCGTTTTAAGTGCAGCCAGCCAGCAGTACGGCGGATTCACCGTACCCAGCGTGGATCTGATCCTGGAGCCGTATGCGGAGAAGTCTTATAACAGAGCGCTGGCAAAATATGAGCGTCTGGGTATTGCCGCAGATGTGGCGGAAGCAGAGGCACTGGCAGATGTCCAGAAAGAATTTGAACAGGGTTTCCAGGGGTGGGAGTACAAGTTCAATACTGTGGCCAGCAGCCGTGGTGATTATCCGTTTATTACCGTGACCGCAGGAACCGGCACCGGTAAATTTGCAAAGATGGCGACTATTACCATGCTGGATGTCCGCAGAAAGGGACAGGGCAAAAAGGACCACAAGAAGCCTGTATTGTTCCCTAAGATCGTATTCTTATATGATGAGAATCTGCACGGCCCCGGAAAGCCGCTGGAGGATGTTTTCGAGGCAGGTGTGGAATGCTCTGCCAAGACCATGTATCCCGACTGGCTGAGTCTTACCGGCAAGGGCTATGTGGCAAGCATGTACAAGCAGTATGGCAAGATCGTATCTCCCATGGGATGCAGAGCATTTCTGTCTCCATGGTATGAGAGAGGCGGCATGCATCCTGCAGATGACAAGGACCAGCCGGTATTTGTGGGACGTTTCAACATCGGTGCGGTATCCCTGCATCTGCCTATGATTCTGGCCAAGGCAAGAAAAGAAAGCAAAGACTTTTATGAAGTGCTGGATTATTATCTGGAACTGATCCGTCAGCTGCATATCCGGACCTATGCTTATTTGGGAGAAATGCGTGCGTCCACGAATCCTCTGGCATATTGCGAGGGTGGTTTCCTGGGTGGACATCTGAAGCTGACAGACAAGATCAAACCGTTACTGAAATCCGCTACGGCCAGCTTCGGCATTACGGCATTAAATGAACTGCAGGAACTGTACAACGGCAAATCACTGGTGGAAGACGGTGCATTTGCGGTAGAAGTTCTGGAGCATATCAACCAGAAGATCTCCGAGTACAAGGAAGAGGACGGCAATCTGTATGCCATCTACGGAACCCCAGCGGAGAATCTGTGCGGTCTTCAGGTCAAGCAGTTCCGTGAAAAATACGGTATTATCGAGGGTGTATCCGACCGAGAATATGTCAGCAACAGCTTCCATTGCCATGTGACAGAGGATATTACGCCGATCCAGAAACAGGATCTGGAGAACCGTTTCTGGGATCTGAGCAACGGCGGTAAGATCCAGTATGTAAAATATCCCATTGATTACAATACCGAAGCCATCAAGACACTGATCCACAGAGCCATGGATATGGGCTTCTACGAGGGTGTCAATCTGTCTCTGGCTTACTGCGATGACTGTGGCCATCAGGAACTTGAAATGGATGTATGCCCTGTCTGTGGCAGCCGGAATCTGACCAAGATCGACCGTATGAACGGCTATCTGTCTTACTCCAGAGTACATGGAGATACAAGACTGAACGATGCAAAGATGGCGGAGATCGCAGAGCGGAAAAGTATGTAGAGACAGGATGGACAGATAAATGAGATATCATAATATAACCAAGGACGATATGCTGAACGGCGATGGTCTGCGGGTCGTACTGTGGGTGGCAGGCTGCAACCATTGCTGCAAGGAATGCCAGAATCCTATTACCTGGGATCCTGACGGAGGACTCTTATTTGACGAAAGCGCAAAACAGGAGATCTTCGAACAGTTGGAAAAGCCGTACATTTCGGGTATTACCTTTTCCGGCGGAGACCCGATGCATCCCATGAACCGGGCGGATGTCAGAGACCTCATGAGTGAAATCCGGGAAAAATATCCCACGAAAACGATCTGGATGTACACCGGGGACAGCTGGGAAGACATCTGTGATCTGCCGGTGATGCAGTATGTGGATGTGGTAGTAGACGGTGAATTCCATGTGGAGGAAAAAGATGTAAAGCTCCTGTGGAAGGGCAGTAAGAACCAGCGGGTGATCGATGTGAAGAAGACCCTGGTCAGTGACCATAGACGGGTGCCGGTATTGCACTGCAGGGATTACGCATAGGAAGCGGCTGGTTTCAGCCGGTAATGTAAGAAGAAAAAGGAAAGAACAGACAATGCACAGAATAGCAAAATTTCATTTTGTAAGTCCGGGGCAGTTTTTGACTGCCATGCAGGAGGGATATCCTCAGTATACGGAAGCACAGATCAAGGAAATGTATGAAAATTTAAAACTTCCCAGGAGAGCCACGAAAGGAAGCGCAGGCTATGATTTCTTCGCACCGTTTGCCTTTACCCTGGCCCCGGGAGAGACCATCAAGATTCCTACCGGCATTCGTGCTGAAATGAAGGAGGACTGGGTATTACAGATTTATCCGAGAAGCGGACTGGGCTTTAAATACCGTTTGCAGATGAACAATACCGTGGGCATCATTGACAGTGACTATTTCTTTTCAGATAATGAAGGACATATCTTCATGAAGATCACCAATGATTCCAATGAAGGCAAGACCGTGGAGGTTCCTGCGGGAACCGGATTTGCACAGGGAATCTTTATGCAGTATGGCATCACGGAAGATGATGATGCAGAAGGAATCCGTAACGGCGGCTTCGGAAGCACCACGAAGTAACAGGTAAAACAACAAAATAGCAGAATAAAATCCCCCGAATGGGACATGATGAAATTTAGATCATAGACCCAAGGGGGATTTTTTATGCCACAGAACAAACAACCAAAGCTCGTCAGAATATCGGAAAAGCTTCAGCAGAATATGCAGTATGTGGATGAACTGATGGGACTGGAAACCAATTTCGATATTATTCACCGGGTGATCCGTCTCGGTGACACCGATGCCTGCATGTATCTGATCGATGGTTTCTGCAAGGATGAACTGATGCAGAAAATATTACAGTATCTGATGGATCTGAAGGCGGAGGACTTCCCAAAGGATGCCCATGAGATGTCCAAAATCGCGATTCCCTACGTGGAGGTGGATCTGGACGATACCTGGGAGAAAATACTGGGAGCTTTGCTGTCCGGCGTCTTTGTCCTGTTATTGGACGGTTATGAAAAGGCGGTGTTGATCGATGCCAGAACCTATCCCACCAGAGGGGTGGAGGAGCCGGACAAGGACAAGGTACTCCGGGGGTCCAAGGACGGCTTCGTGGAGACAGTGGTATTCAATACAGCATTGATCCGCCGCAGGATCCGTAGTACGGATCTTCATATGGAAATGCTTAATGCCGGGGAGAATTCCAGAACAGATATCGTACTGTGTTATATGGAGAGCCGTGTGGATCCGAAACTTCTTACGCAGATCCGGGAACGGATCCGTTCCATTCAGGTGGATGCTCTGGCCATGAATCAGGAAAGCCTGGCGGAATGTCTGTACCAGCGGAAGTGGTACAATCCGTTTCCGAAGTTCAAATACACGGAGCGGCCGGATACGGCGGCAGCCCAGGTGCTGGAAGGCAATCTGGTGATTCTGGTGGACAATTCCCCTTCTGCCATGATCCTGCCCACCACGATCTTTGATGTGGTGGAAGAGGCGGATGATTATTACTTTCCGCCGGTCACCGGAACGTATCTGCGTCTGACCCGTTTCCTGATCGCACTGCTCACGTATTTCGTGACACCCACATATCTGCTCCTTATGAATCATCGGATGTGGATCCCAGAGAATCTGGAATTTATTATTCTGAAAGAGGATCCCAATGTGCCTCTGATCCTGCAGTTTTTACTGTTGGAGCTGGCCATTGACGGACTGCGGCTGGCGGCGGTCAACACACCGAATATGCTGAGTACTCCCTTGAGTGTCATGGCGGCGCTGGTGCTGGGAGAATTTTCGGTGGAGAGTGGGTGGTTCTCCAGTGAGGTTATGCTTGCCATGGCATTTGTGGCCATTGCTAATTACACGCAGGCTAATTATGAATTGGGTTATGCCTTGAAATTTATGCGGATCCTCAATCTGATTTTGACACAGCTTTTCGGAATATGGGGTTATATTGCCGGACTTATTATATTTGCGCTGGCGCTCCTTTCGAATAAGACAATCTCTGGACAAAGCTATCTGTATCCGCTGATTCCTTTTGACAGAGCAAAAATGAGAAATCGTTTCTTCCGTGGAAGAATGCCAGGAACCAGAAAAATGTGACAAAATGTATCACTTTTGTCAGCGAAAATTGAAATGGGTGCCCTTTTGATGTATGCTTAGGAAAAATTGATAGCATCAGGAGGGTAACCAATGTTTAAAATCGTTACAGACAGTACTGCTGATCTGCCGGTAGAGTATCTGAAGGAACATGATCTTGGATGCATGAACCTTAGCTATATCATGGATGGTGTGACTTATGGACAAGGACAGGAACTTCCCGAAAAAGAATTCTATGCATTGATGAGACAGGGCAAGATGCCGACTACATCCCAGGTCAACCCTGAGGAGGCAAAGGCTCATTTTACGGAATATCTGAAAGAAAATAAAGAGATCCTCTGTATCGCTTTTTCCTCCGGACTGAGCGGTACTTACAACAGCATGCGGATCGCGGCGGATGAGATCATGGAGGAACAGCCCGATTGCAAGATCATCGTGATCGACAGTCTGTGCGCTTCTCTGGGAGAGGGACTGCTGGTCCACAAGGCAGTGACTTTGAGAGATCAGGGCAAATCCATGGAAGAAGTGGCAGAGTGGGTGAAGAATAATCGTCTGCATCTGGTACATGTATTTACCGTGGATGATCTGTATCACCTCTACCGCGGCGGACGTGTCAGCAAGGCTACGGCATTTGTAGGAACACTGGCCGGTATCAAACCCAAGCTTCATGTAGATAACGATGGACATCTGATTGTCATCGGTAAGGTAAGAGGACGTAAGAAATCTCTGCATGCACTGGTGGATTACATGGAGGAGAAGATGGGATCCTACCGTGACCAGAACGATATTGTTTTCATCAGCCACGGTGATGATCTGCCTGCGGCGGAACTGGTGAGAGACTTGGTAAAGGCGCGTTTTGGCATGGACAGCTTCCTCATCAACTATGTGGGCCCCACCATTGGTTCTCATTCTGGCCCCGGAACACTGGCATTGTTCTTCATGGGTGAAGAGAGATAGACAGATGATTGTACATAAACTACAAAAAACAGCGAAATAAATACAAAAACAGTGGTTTCAAATAGAAAACAGTGAATGATTTTCGCTGGAAGAGATATTTTAAGAAATTCCGTACAAAAATACTCCTAAATCAGGATTTTTTGTACGGAATTTGTGTTTTTTTGTGTTATTTGCGAAAAAACGGTTTTGGAATCATCAGGTCTCGCAGGAATCACAGCGGTCAAATCCGGGATTGAATGCATAGAAGTTCCTGGAGTTCAGGTGATCCTGGGCAATGCGCAAGGCTTCACCGAAGCGCTGGTAGTGGACGATCTCCCGGGCTCTGAGGAACTTGATGGGTTCACAGACATCCGGATCCTTGATCAGGCGCAGAATGTTGTCGTAGGTGGAGCGGGCTTTCTGTTCCGCAGCCATACTTTCGTGCAGATCTGTGATGATGTCTCCTTTTACCTGAAATTCACAGGCATTGAAGGGCACACCGCCTGCTGCCTGAGGCCAGACACCAATGGTGTGATCCACATAATAATTGGCAAATCCGCTTTTCTCGATCTCTTCCATGGAGAGGTCACGGGTCAGCTGGTGAACGATGGTGGCAACCATTTCCAAATGTCCAAGCTCTTCAGTTCCGATATCCGTCAACAGTCCTGCCACTTCCTTAAAGGGCATGGAATAACGCTGGGACAGATAACGCATGCTGGCACCCATTTCCCCGTCGGGGCCACCGTACTGGGAGATGATGACCTGGGCCAGTTTGGCATTGGGTTCCTTGATATTTACAGGGAACTGTAATCTTTTCTCATAACTCCACATCAGTTACATCCTCCTTCCCAGGGTAAGGGAGCGTTGCCCCAGCGCCACTCCTTGTTACTTTCTGCCAGATCTTTCCGCAGGGGGTAATATTCTCTGGAGAATTCCCGCTCCATCTGTGTCTTGATCCTGGTATAATGGTTGAAATACTCCATGGCATTCCGGTCTGTGGGGTGAGTGTCCAGATACAGCATCAGATCCGTCAGAACGAAGTCGGCAATGCCGATGTCGTGCAGCATTCTTTCTTCACTGTTCATTTTACGCATCTCCTTCCGGTAAAAGGTTTGTCAAGCTCCGGAAAAATGGTACCCGCCTGGTAGCCTTTTTCCAGATTCTCATACATTTTGGTGAAATGCTGCCAGGGAACATAGGCCATGGCCAGTGGATATTTTTCAAAATGTTCTTCAAAAGAATAGTCTTTCATAGCAATCCTTTCCAATAATTCATTTAATATATGGTATGATCGGACGAAAAAATAGTGCCGAATAAATAGATGATACAAATTGGATACAAAGATGAGATATGCTATAATAAACTCACCCATAGAAAGTCCACATGACTGCTTGCAGGCAAGGTGTACTTTCTATGAGGGGAGTAAACAGACATGAACAAGTAGGACGGTAGTCCGGATTGTGAATGTCTGTTACGATTTCGAGAGTGCGATAGCACGGAGAAATCGTATTATAAAACAAGCGGCTGCGAAGCAGGATGCAGAGTGCGATAGCACGAATTCGTGAGCTTATGAAATGTGGTCGAGGGACAGGGAAATGCTTAGAATATTAATTGCAGAAGATGAGGAGCCCATTGCCAATCTGATCCGGATCAATCTGACGAGAGCCGGGTACCAGTGCACCTGGGCACCGGACGGACAGACCGCAGCGGATCTTATGGAGCGGGAGAAATTCGATCTGGCACTTTTGGATATCATGCTGCCGGGAATCAATGGTTATGAACTGATGGATTATGCGAAAGCCTGTGAGCTTCCGGTGATCTTTCTGACAGCCTTGGGTTCTACGGAACATAAAGTAAAAGGGCTTCGCATGGGCGCAGATGATTATCTGCCGAAGCCTTTCGAGATCGTGGAGCTTCTGGCCAGAGTAGAGGCAGTGCTGCGCAGATATCATAAGACGGAGACGATGATACAGGTCAACAATGTAACTATAGATACGGCATCCCACAGAGTGACACTGGATGGAGAAGAAATCTATCTGACACCGAAGGAATTTGATCTTCTGTTATTGTTTGCAAGAAATAAAAACAGGGCTTTGTACCGGGAGACTATATACGAGACCGTATGGGGCGGTGAATATATGGGACAGAGCCGCACGGTGGACCTGCATGTACAGCGGCTGAAGAAAAAACTGCACTGGGAAGAGATGATCGTGGCAGTATATAAAGTGGGGTATCGGTTGAATGAAGTTCGCTCATAAATTGTTTTTTTCAGTGATTGCGCTTCTTACAGTGATTTTTCTGCTCTTTGGAACTTTCATGCTGTCTTCCTATTTTGACCGGATGCTGGAACGGGAGACAGAACAGGGAAAACGGGAAAATCTTTTGTTTCAGACCATATATGATATGGTGTATCAGAACATGGAAAAATACGGAGCGGAATTTGCTGGGATACAGGCAGGAAATTCCGCAACAGAACGGATGACCGGTCAGAGCGGTACGGAATGTATGATCCTTGAAACAGATGGCACGATCACTCTGGAGGGCAGCCTGAAGCTGCCGCAGGATGAGATCAGGAGGCTTGCGGAGGAAATGCTCCGGACTATGGATCCCGGTGCAGATCAGGTCTACGGTGTCCGCAAGGTAGGAACGTGTTATTATCTGCTCAGCATCATCACAGATCAGGCGACGGATTCGGCAGATACGGTATATCTAGGGATCCTGAAGGATCTGAGCGGCATTTATGAAGAACGGAGTAGTATGATGCGGCAATATGGTATTGCGCTGGCAGGTCTGTTGGTGATCGGTGGTCTGGCAGCTTTTTTGCTGTCCAGATATCTGACCCGCCCCATAGAGCAGTTAAACCGCACTGCGGGAAGGATTGCAGGAGGGGATTTTGAGAAGAGAGCTGTCTATCAGGGCACAGATGAGATCGGAGAACTGTCCAGGAGCTTTAACCGGATGACGGACAGACTGGTACGTCAGATGGAGGAAAAAGAGCTGGAAGCAAAACAGAAGGAAGATTTTACGGCGGCATTTGCCCATGAACTCAAGACACCGCTGACTTCTATCATCGGATATGCGGATATGCTGAACTCCTATGAACTGACAGAACAGGAGCGGGGCGAAGCCACCTATTATATTTTCAGTCAGGGAAAACGTCTGGAAAGCCTCTCTCACAAATTGCTGGAGCTGGTGGGAATGGATAGACAGGAATTAGAATTCAAGAAGCTTCAGACGAAAGAACTGGAGGAAAATATCCGGGATACGATGCGGATCCCCTTTGGACGTAAAAGGATCCGGGGGAAGATCGATCTGGAAAGAGGAGTGATCTGGGGGGACAGGGATCTGCTTCTGTCACTGTTATATAATCTGCTGGATAATGCCGTAAAGGCTGTGGAAGAGGGCGGATTTATTCTTATGAAGGGAAGAAAACTTCCACAAGGGTATGAAATAAAAGTTGTGGACAACGGAAGAGGAATTCCGCAGGAAGAGATCGCGAGGATCACGGAGGCTTTTTATATGGTGGATAAGTCCAGATCCCGCAAGGAGGGCGGAGCCGGTATCGGAATGGCTCTCTGTCAGAAGATCATTACCCTGCATCAGGGGGAACTGAAGATTGACAGCAAGCTTGGAGAAGGCACGGTAATGCGGTTATATTTTCCCGGGGAAATACATGCTGTAAAAAATAAAAGCAACAGGGGAGCAAAAGGCGGAATATGAAAAAACAGAAGAATAAGAACCGGCGCAATTTCCTACTATGTATGGGCGGACTGCTCGTGCTGATCGTATTTGCATTCGCAGGACCGGAAGGGCTGTTACGATTGCAGGATAAAAGCAGGCTGACTGGGTCAGTCAGTATATCGAATACAGGAACGGATTATACCGTCTGGAAGGAAGAGTATGAGACAGACACCGTGCGCAGACTTCAAAATCTGGCAGACGGTATCGCTTTGGGAAAACAGTACTATATCTCTGAACAGGATTATGAAGCTTCAACGGATGGTGAAATATATAGTTTGATCGATGAATATATTTTAAATACGGAATGGAATTACACTTTTCAGGATATGGGTGTGATCCCGGAGGATTATTTTTTTAAAAATATGGATACAGATCATATTTCCATCAAACGATATATTTTGTATGATGAAAAGCTGTCGGACGGAGTCGCGATCATGGCCTATGACATCTGTATGCGCATGAAGGAAGAGGAGGTTACGGGAGTCAGTATAGAGTGTGTCGTGGATTCCGAGACCGGAACACTTTATGCCATGAAGGTTGTATTGGAAGATGAGACAGAACCTGTCACCTGGGATGATATCGGTGCGGATGCCCCTTATTATTTTATCACCGATTATATGCAGTCTTATCTGCATGATTATAATTCCGGGACCTATATTGAAATCGAAGGAGAGGCGCCTTATGATACCAATGCACAGATCATGTGGGATAAAGAAGCTGAAATAAAGGCTGGAATAGAAGCGAAGGAGCAGACAACCATGGAAAACGACAACGGTGAGTATACGTGTGAGCTGGAATACGGAGAGCATAAGCTGCATCTGACCGCAACACTGCTCAATGCTTCCGAAGGACAACTGGAGAAAGGCATCGGATATCTGTTCGGGATCCGTGAGATCGCAGAAAAGATACCGGTTTTTTTGCCGGATATCCAGTAAATACATTCCGGAAAATACAGGAATCCGGAAAAGCAGCCGGACAGTGATAGCAACGGTATAAAATAGAAAAATAAAGAATATATTTTAGAAAATAAGTCGGGGAGATACGACTGTTTATGATCACAGGAATAAAAAAACTTTTACAGCAGGCAGACCGGATCATATGGGGACCCTGGCTTATTTTTTTGTTGCTGGGAACCGGCTGTTATCTGATGCTTAGCTTACGATTTCTTCCCTTGAAGAATCTGCCTGCTGCACTCAGGCGTGTGTTTTTGCCAGAAAGCCGGAAGGGAACAGAGGGCAGGGGAGTATCTTCGTTTTCTTCCCTGACCACGGAACTGGCGGCCACCATTGGAACGGGAAATATTGTAGGGGTAGCCACTGCCATGGTACTGGGAGGGCCGGGTGCTCTGTTCTGGATGTTACTGTCCGGGATCATCGGGCTGTCGACCAAACTGGTAGAAAGTACACTGTGTGTCAGGTATCGTGTCCAAAACCCAAAGGGGGAACCGGCAGGCGGTCCGATGTATGTACTGCAAAATGCATTCCCACAGAAAACGGCAGGCAGGATCCTCGCCATGCTGTTTGCAGCATTTGCTGTGCTGGCTTCCTTCGGCATGGGAAATATGACACAGGGAAATTCTATTGCGGAGGCACTTTCGGTGACGTTTCAGGTAAAACAGACAGTCACGGGAATTGTGTTAAGTCTGCTTACGATTCTGGTGATTCTGGGAGGGATAGGAACCATTGCGAAGGTGACGGAATATCTGGTGCCCTGTATGGCAGTGTTTTATCTGTTTGGAATGGGAATGGTGATCTTTACCCATTTTAAGAATCTTCCCGCCGGTGTGGTGCAGATCCTGTGGGGAGCTTTCTGCCCGGAGGCTATGACAGGAGGGGCGGCAGGGATGATGCTTGCAGTGGAAAACGGAATCGCCCATTCCGGAAGAATGGCGATGCGCTATGGGGTCTCCAGAGGTGTTTTCTCAAATGAAGCGGGACTGGGGGCGGCGGGAATCAGTGCTGCTGCCGCAGATACGTCAGATGCGGTGCATCAGGGATATATCAGCATGACGGGTGTCTTTATTGATACCATTGTGATCTGCTCTCTGACGGGGCTTGCCATTGCGGCCAGTGGAATGCTGGGGCAGAGGGACCCCCGGGGAGAAGTCCTGAACGGTACAGCCCTCATGATCGCTGTTTTTTCAGATACTTTCGGCAGAACAGGGGAATGGATGCTCACAATCTCCATTGTACTGTTTGCATTTGCCACGATTATCGCCTGGGAATATCAGGGGGAGAAAGCTTTTGAGTATCTGACGGGCGGCTGTGACCGAACCCAGTGGTATCGCCTGGGCTATGGACTGGTCACTTTTTTGGGAGCGGTCTGCTCGCTGGAAGCAGTGTGGGATTTTTCGGATATTTGTAACGGACTGATGGCAGTACCGAATCTGCTGGCGGTATTGACGCTGTCAAGAGGGATCTGTCGGGAAATACGGAAATATAAAATTTGAAATTAATGATTGAAGGGTTGCCGACACCATGATATGATAAATAAGATACAGCTGTCCGCGTTTATAAGAGCGTAAGAGAGGACAGTTGTATTTGTGTATACGATGAGCCAGGTACAGGTTCGTGCTTGCACAAGGATCTGTATTTGGCGAATGTACATCATCGAGCTTTTAAGCGAGATGGTGTATAAGTTAAGGAGTGAGATTATGGACAAGACCATTGAAAATTTTTTACGATATGTAAAGATCGATACCCAGTCCAGTGAAGAAAGCACCACCATCCCCAGTACCATGAAACAACATGATCTGGCCAGACAGCTGGTGAGCGAACTGGAGGCCATGGGGGCCGCAGAGATCACTTATGACAAGGAGCACTGTTATGTCTATGCCACAATTCCGGCATCCGCAGGCTGCGAGAAAGCTCCGGTACTTGGCTTCATTTCCCATATGGATACCTCTCCGGCGGTGACGGATACCAACGTAAATCCCCGGATCGTAGAGAATTACGATGGAAAAGATATTGTGTTGAATGCAGCAGAGAATATTGTCATGAAGGTGGAGGATTTTCCGGAACTGTTACATTATATGGGACAAGATCTGATCGTGACGGACGGAACGACTTTGCTTGGCGCGGACGACAAGGCCGGTGTGGCTGAGATCATGACCATGGCGGAGACTTTATTAATGCATCCGGAGAAAAAGCATGGTAAGATCCGGATCGGCTTTACCCCGGATGAGGAAGTGGGTGCTGGAGCCGATCATTTTGATGTGAAGCTGTTCGGTGCGGATTATGCCTACACCGTGGACGGCGGAGCGCTGGGGGAATTGGAATATGAAAACTTTAATGCAGCCGGAGCAAAACTCCATGTCTATGGCAGGAGTGTGCATCCGGGTTCCGCCAAGGGTAAAATGAAAAATGCCATTCTGATCGCGCAGGAGTTCCAGAAGCTGTTGCCGGTGGAGCAGAATCCAATGTATACCGAAGGCTATGAGGGATTTTTCCATCTGGATGCCCTAAGCGGCAATGTGGAGGAAACTACTGCGGACTATATTATCCGTGATCATAACAGACAGCTGTTTGAACAGAAAAAAGAGCTGTTTATGTCCTGTGCGGATTTCCTGAACCGGAAGTATGGGGAAGGCACTGTTGTGGTAGATGTGAAAGATTCTTATTATAACATGCGGGAGATCATGGAGCAGCACATGCATCTGATCGACAACGCGAAAGCTGCCATGGAAGAACTGGGGATCGAGCCCAAAGTATCTCCGATCCGCGGCGGTACAGATGGAGCCAGACTGTCCTTTATGGGGCTGCCCTGTCCGAACCTGTGCACAGGTGGAGAGAATTACCACGGCAGATACGAGTACGCCTGCGTACAGTCCATGGAGAAGACTACGGAACTGCTGATCGCCATTGCAGCAAAATATGCGAATCGATAAGATGAGAACAAAAACTGATTTGGAAAGGCAACATTTTTTTATATGACGAATGTAACACAAATGAACGAAACGGAGAGACAGTATTATTTTATGGAGAAAGCCTCCGGTCATGTGGCAAAGCTTGGAGAAAAGCTGGGCAGAAAGCCGACCTGCTGCGTGACGACTTTCGGGTGTCAGATGAACGCCAGGGATTCCGAGAAACTGGTGGGAATTCTGGAGAAAGTGGGCTATGAGATCATTGAGGACGAAAATGCGGATTTCGTGATCTACAATACCTGTACGGTCAGAGACAATGCAAATCAGCGCGTTTACGGAAGACTGGGGGTACTGAACGGTTACAAGAAGAAAAATCCCCATATGAAGATCGCCCTGTGCGGCTGCATGATGCAGGAACCTTCCGTGATCGAAAAGATCAAGACCAGTTATCGTTTTGTTGATTTGATCTTCGGAACCCATAATATTTTCAAATTTGCAGAGCTGTTATGCTCCCTGTTTGAAAATGAGGGAATGGTCATTGATATCTGGAAGGATACGGACAAGATCGTGGAAGACCTGCCGGTGGAGAGAAAGTATTCTTTCAAATCCGGTATCAATATTATGTTCGGCTGCAATAATTTCTGCAGCTATTGTATTGTCCCCTATGTCCGCGGCAGAGAACGCAGCCGTAATCCGAAGGATATCATTCGGGAGATTGAAGGCCTGGTGGCGGACGGTGTGGTGGAGATCATGCTGCTCGGACAGAATGTGAATTCCTACGGCAAGAATCTGGAGGACCCCATTACCTTTGCGCAGCTTCTGCAGGAAGTGGAGAAGATCGAAGGCCTGGAGCGGATCCGATTCATGACTTCCCATCCCAAGGATCTGTCGGAGGAACTCATTGAGGTAATGAAGCATTCGAAAAAGATCTGCAGACATCTGCATCTGCCCTTACAGTCCGGTTCCACGAAGATTTTAAAAGCCATGAACCGTCGTTATACCAAGGAACAGTATCTGGAGTTGGCGGAGAAGATCCGCAGGGAGATCCCGGATATGGCTATTACCACGGATATTATCGTAGGCTTTCCGGGAGAGACGAAAGAAGACGTGGATGAGACCATTGATGTGATCCGCCGTGTGAAATATGACAATGCGTTTACCTTTATTTATTCCAAACGTACCGGTACTCCGGCGGCAGCCATGGAACAGGTGCCAGAGGAGCAGGTGAAGGAACAGTTTGACCGGGTACTTAAGACCGTGCAGGAGACTGCCAGAGAACAGGTTAGCAGATATCAGGGACAGATTGCAGATGTGCTGGTGGAAGAGATCAACGAAAACGACCGCTCCATGGTCACCGGAAGAATGTCCAACAATACATTGGTACATTTTCAGGGGGATGCATCACTTGTGGGGAAGATAGTGAATGTATCGCTGGATGAATGCCATGGATTTTATTACACAGGTCATCAGGTGTAAAAGGAAAATAAAATGAAACAAGAGAAGGAAAAAGAACTTTGGGGAAATTGTGATATAGAGAAGGATATGTCCTGGAATATGTATCAGATTCTTGTGAACACGGCCGTAAGCGCAAACCTGATTGGGACGATTTGCAATTTCTGTATTCATGGGACGGAACTACCCACCATACTCTGCGGAGTATGCCTGTTGATGATCCTGATCATCGGATGTGCCGGATGGATTACCCAAAAGGTGCAATTACCTGCGGTTGTGATCATTTTAATACTTTCCTGGTTTGAGTTCCCTTATCTGTATTATTGCTATGGGAACACAGCCATTGTATATCTGATTCTTGGAATTGTGGGACTGGCAGTATTTTTCCCCAGAAGCATGGTGATTGCTTCTTATGCGTTCACCCTGCTGGAATATCTTGTAATCATGATGATCAGTTTTGAACGTCCTTCCAGATGGAGCAATATGGATGAAATCGGTATAATAGGAACAACTCTGGGATCTTTTATCATCGTAGCACTTTCCGTATTTACCATGATATTTGTACTGCTCAAAAGGTATGAAGAACAACGGAAACAATTGCTGACGCTCAGTGAAAATCTGGAATTTGCAGCAAATCATGATCCACTGACCAGACTGTATAATCGACGTTATCTGGTAAAACAGGTGGATGGGTGGATGCGGATACCAGGCAGGAATTTTTGGATCATACTGATGGATGTGGACGATTTTAAAGTAGTAAATGATACCTATGGACATGGATATGGTGATGATGTGCTAAGGGAAGCCGGCAGACTGATGCTGGAGGAAATGCTGGGAAAGGGAATTGCCTCCCGATTCGGCGGCGAGGAATTTATGCTGGTATTCGAAGAAGACAACCGTGAGCAGGTGCTGCAGGCGTTTCAAAATATTCAGGAGGGGTTAAGGAAATACTCTCAGGCAACCAAACAAACGGATATTACGATCAGCGGTGGAATGGAACGTTATGAGGCAGATAAACAGATGGATCTGTTGTTTACTTCTGCAGATCGTAAGCTATACGTCGCAAAAAATAATGGGAAAAATCGTATTGTAGAATAATTTGGCCAAAAAAATCTTGCCAAGAAAACGAAATAGAGATATGATAAGGCTCGTGTGACTTTATAAAAATTTTATAATTTCACACGAGTTTTGTATTATTAAGGAGATTGTTATGGAAAAACTAAAACCCAAGCTTTTCTCCGTGATGAAAAGCTACACGAAAGAACAGTTTGTAAAAGATGTGATCGCAGGTATCATTGTGGCGATCATTGCCCTGCCCTTATCCATTGCACTGGCACTGGCTTCCGGAGTAACACCGGAAAAGGGTATCTATACAGCAATCACCGCAGGCTTTGTGATCTCTTTCCTGGGTGGCAGCCGCGTACAGATCGCAGGTCCTACTGCGGCATTTGCCACTATCGTAGCCGGTATTGTGGCGAAGAACGGTATAGACGGACTGATCATTGCGACACTGTTAGCCGGTGTGATCCTGATACTGATGGGATTTTTACGACTTGGCAATCTGATCAAGTTTATCCCCTATACGATCACCACCGGTTTTACTTCCGGTATTGCTGTGACGATCTTTATCGGACAGATCAAGGACTTCCTGGGACTGACCATTGTCAGTGAAGAGCCGCTGATCGAGACCATGGACAAATTAAAAGCGGTATTTCAGTTTATATCCACCACCAATCTGCAGGCCCTTCTGGTGGGTGTGATCAGTCTGCTGATCCTGATCGTATGGCAGTATCTGCCGGGCTTCTGCAAGAAGATTCCCCCTTCACTGATTGCAGTACTGGTGGGAAGTGCCATGGTAGCACTGCTTAATATGAATGTAAACACCATCGGAGATCTGTATGAGATCTCCAATAAGCTCCCGACAATTTCTCTGCCGTCCTTCAGCCTGAAGACCGTACAGAATGTCCTGCCGGATGCTTTCACCATCGCTATTCTGGCGGCTATCGAGTCTCTGCTTTCCTGTGTGGTGGCAGACAGCATGGTGAATAGTAGACACCGCTCCAACATGGAATTGATCGCCCAGGGTGCCGGCAACATTACTTCCGCATTGTTCGGAGGAATTCCGGCTACCGGAGCCATTGCCAGAACCGCAGCCAACGTGAAAAACGGCGGACGTACCCCTATTGCAGGTATGGTACATTCTGTGACACTGCTGTTAATACTGGTGGTGCTGATGCCGTATGCGGCACTGATCCCCATGCCTACCATCGCAGCGATCCTGTTCATGGTGGCATACAATATGTGTGACTGGCGGAAGTTCGTAGGACTCTGCAAGACTGCACCCAAGAGCGATATCATCGTTCTGGTGACCACGTTTGTACTGACCGTTGTGTTTGATCTGGTGGTAGCCATTGAGGTAGGTATCCTGCTGGCAGCCATTCTGTTCATGAAACGTATGAGCGATGTGACGGAAGTGGAAGGCTGGAAATATGTGGACGATGAGGATGATGCGGACAGCCTGTCCTTAAGAGTCGTACCGCACAACACTATGGTTTATGAGGTCAGCGGCCCTCTGTTCTTTGGCGCAGCGGACAAGATCCTGAAGATCACACTGGATGAGAAGATGAATTGTCTGGTACTGCGTATGCGCAGCGTGAGCGCTATCGATGCCACAGCTATGCATAATCTGGAACAGCTATATATAGACTGCAAGAAGAAAAATATCCAGATCATTCTGTCCCATGTAGGGGAACAGCCCATGCACGTCATGGAGAAGAGCGGTTTCCTGGACAAGGTCGGCAGAGAGAATGTGTGTGCGCATATTGATGATGCACTGGAGCGCGCCGCACGGTTGGGATAAGGGGCAAAAACTATCATTTGTGGACGGGTTCTTTAATTTACAACCTCAATATTTTGTGCTAAGATAGATGCGGATACGCAAGCTTTTGCGTGTCCGCTTTGTCGTGTATTCTTTTACAGAACAGGAGAAAATCATGGCTGAATTGACACCAATGATGCAAAAATATATGGAGACCAAGGAGCAGTATAAGGACTGCATCCTTTTTTATCGCCTGGGAGACTTTTATGAAATGTTCTTTGACGATGCTATAGTAGCATCCAAAGAGCTGGAAATTGCACTGACCGGAAAAAGTTGTGGACTGGAGGAACGTGCTCCTATGTGTGGTATTCCCTATCATGCGGTGGAGACATATCTGGCCAGACTGGTCAGCAGGGGCTATAAAGTAGCCATCTGCGAACAGGTGGAGGACCCAAAGCTGGCAAAGGGACTGGTGAAGAGAGAGGTTATCCGTGTGGTGACCCCGGGGACCAACCTGGATGTCCAGTCGTTGGAAGCCAGCAAGAACAATTACCTGATGTGCATTGCCTATACCTCGGATGGAATCGGCATTTCCGCAGCGGATGTCACTACTGGAGATTATTATGTGACAGAGGTAGAAGACCTGCGGAAACTGAAGGACGAACTGATGAAATATGAGCCCTCGGAGATCATCTGCAATGAGGCCTTTCTGGTCAGCGGATATGATGTGGAGGACTTGAAGTCCCGGTTACATATGTCGGTCAGCTCACTGGAGTCTCACATGTTCGATGATGACGGCTGCCGGCGGATCCTTATGAGACATTTTAAGGTGAATACTCTGATCGGCCTCGGTGTTGAGGAATTTCCTACAGGAATTCTGGCAGCAGGAGCATTACTGCAATATTTATATGATACCCAGAAGACGGATCTGGAACATTTTACTCATATTTCTCCCTATCTTACCAGCAAATACATGCTGTTGGACAGTTCCACCAGAAGAAATCTGGAACTGACAGAGACACTGCGGGAAAAGCAGAAGAGAGGGTCTCTGTTGTGGGTACTGGACAAGACGAAGACGGCCATGGGCGGCAGATTGCTGCGAAACTATATTGAGCAGCCTCTGATTGATAAGGAAGAAATGGAGAAACGTCTGGATGCAATCCAGGAACTGAATCAGGATTCCATCTCCCGGGACGAGATCAGAGAGTACCTGAATCCGGTTTACGATCTGGAACGACTGCTCAGCAAAGTAACTTATAAGACGGCAAACCCCAGAGATCTGATCGCTTTTCGTAACTCTCTGCAGATGCTGCCGCCTATCAAGACGGTGTTGTCGGGCTTCCAGAAAGAGGAGCTGGCAGCCATCCGGGAAGAAATCGATGGACTGGAGGACATTTATCAGCTGATTGACGAGGCGATCGTTGAGGAACCGCCCATATCTATTCGTGAAGGCGGAATGATCAAGGATCAGTTCGATGAGACTATAGATCATCTGCGTGCCGCCAAACATGACGGCAAACAATGGCTGGTCCAGCTGGAGGAAGAAGACAGAGAACGTACCGGAATCAAGAATCTCAAAATCAAAAAAAATAATGTGTTCGGCTACTTCTTTGAGGTGACCAATTCCTACAAGGATCTGGTGCCGGAGGATTATATCCGCAAGCAGACCCTTGCCAATGCGGAGCGGTATACCACACCGAGATTAAAAGAACTGGAAGATACGATCTTAAATGCGGAGGACAAGCTTCAGACACTGGAGTATGATATTTTCTGCAGAATCCGGGATACCATCGCACAGGAACTGGTACGTATCCAGAATACTGCCAAGGCGCTTGCAAAACTGGATGTTTATGCATCCCTGTCCCTGGTGTCTGAGCGCAATCACTATGTACGCCCGAAGTTAAATGAAAAAGGTGTCATTGATATCAAGGATGGCAGACATCCTGTGGTGGAACAGATGATCACTAATGACATGTTCATTGCCAACGACACCTATCTGGATAATGGAAGTCATTGTATCAGCATCATCACCGGTCCGAATATGGCGGGAAAATCCACATATATGCGTCAGACGGCACTGATCGTGCTGATGGCACAGATCGGTTGTTTCGTGCCTGCCAGAAGTGCCAACATCGGCATTGTAGACAGAATCTTTACCCGTGTGGGTGCATCGGATGACCTGGCCAGCGGGCAGTCCACGTTCATGGTGGAGATGAATGAGGTGGCGAATATTTTACGGAATGCCACATCCAAAAGTCTCCTGATCCTGGATGAGATCGGAAGAGGCACGTCCACCTTTGATGGCCTGAGCATTGCCTGGGCAGTGATCGAACATATCAGTAATCGAAAGCTTTTGGGAGCGAAGACACTGTTTGCCACCCATTATCATGAGCTGACCGAGCTGGAAGGCAAAATGAACAATGTCAACAACTACTGCATCGCAGTCAAGGAATGCGGAGACGATATTGTATTCCTGCGTAAGATCGTAAAGGGCGGTGCAGACAAGAGCTACGGTATCCAGGTGGCCAAACTGGCCGGTGTGCCGGATATGGTCATTGACCGTGCAAAAGAGATCGTGGAACAGCTGTCCGACAATGATATCACCGAAAAGGTGCAGAGTATCGCCATTGATAATAAGGGCGAGGGGAAAGCAAAAAAACAGCCAAAATACGATGAAGTGGATCTGGCGCAGATGTCTCTGTTTGATACGGTGACGGACGAGGATGTGCTGAAGGAACTGATGGAGATCGAAGTAACGACTCTGACACCGCTGGATGCACTGAATACTTTGTACCGCCTGCAGAATAAGTTAAAGAACCGCTGGAACGGCTAGAAAGCATAAGGGAGGAGATTTATGGGAATACATGTACTGGACTCCCGGACGATCGACAGGATCGCTGCCGGTGAGGTGGTGGAGAGACCAGCCAGTGTGGTAAAGGAACTGGTGGAGAATGCCATTGATGCCGGATCTACAGCAATCACGGTGGAGGCAAAGGAAGGCGGCATTGAATTCATCCGCGTGACGGATAACGGCTGCGGTATCGAGAGAGATCAGCTTCCTACCGCGTTCCTGCGCCATGCCACCAGTAAAATAGAGGATGCGGATGATCTGAACCATATTGCGAGTCTGGGATTCCGTGGTGAGGCTTTATCCAGTATCGCGGCAGTTTCCCGGGTGGAGATCATTACCAAGCGAAAGGAAAATCTCACGGGTACCCGCATGGTACTGGAAGGGGCGCGGGAGCAATCCATTGATGAAATCGGTGCACCGGACGGCACAACGTTCCTCATGCGGAACCTGTTTTTTAATACGCCGGTACGCCGGAAGTTCTTAAAACAGCCTGCCACAGAGGGCAGTTATATCACGGATCTGATGGAACATCTGGCATTGTCGAGACCGGATATTTCGTTTAAATTCGTACTGGGAAACCAGACCAGATTCCATACCTCCGGAAACGGTGACCTGCGGGAGGTAATTTACCGGATCTACGGCAGGGAGATTGCCGCAGAGCTGGTGCCTATCCAGATCGAAGAGAACGGCATCAAAGTCGAAGGATATCTGGGCAAACCGGTACTGGTGCGTTCCAACCGTAACTTCGAGATCTATTTTATCAACGGTCGTTTTATCCGCAGCGGTGTGATCGCCAAGGCTATCGAGGAAGGCTACAAGCAGTATCTGATGCAGCATAAGTTTCCACTGTGCGTACTGCATATCACCATGGATACGGAGACGGTGGATGTGAACGTACATCCTTCCAAAATGGATGTGCGGTTCTCTGACGGCATGGCATTTGCCAGAATGCTCAGTGAGAAGATCGCCATCACTTTGCGGAACCGGGAGATGATCCCGGATGCTTCTCTGGAGGATGAAAAAGCAATCCAGAAGAAAGAACAGGAAGAGAGAAGAGCTTCCTGGAAAGAACACACACCGGAAGTGTTTGAAAAAAAGAGAGAAGAAAGCTATCGTGTCATGGAGGCAGCAAAATATGAAGCGGCTTCCAGGGACCGGAGAGAATTTATACAGAAACCTGTCTGGCAGGAAAATCATGACGGGGTACAGACCAGTATCCGCAAGCCGGAGCTAATAGAGAACTCCACAGTGGGTGTTGCAGGAACTGTGACGGTGAAAAAAACGCAGTCCGTCCTGTACGGTAATACACCAGAAGTTTCCAAAGCAGTCAGCACCACAGCCGTACCGCAGGAAGATGATTTCTTCGTGGAGGCAGTGCCGCCGGAAGACAGGAAGAACCCGGTACAGGAACAGATGGCCACAACAACTGCTTCCGGACAGCCCACGGCATCGTCGCAGGATGCAGCTGCCGCCCCGGAACCGGAGATCAAAAATACCCAGCAGTTGAATCTGTTCGAGGAAAAACTGTTGTCCATGCAGAATCGCAGCCGTTACCGGATTATCGGTCAGGTCTTTGATACTTACTGGCTGATCCAGTTTGAAGACAAATTGTTCATCATTGACCAGCATGCGGCTCATGAAAAGGTAAAATATGAACGCCTGATGAAACAGTTTTATGAAAAGAGTGTGGTGTCCCAACGTCTGATGCCGGCGATTATTGTCAGCCTGACAGGGCAGGAGGAAAGCATTCTGCACACCTATGAGGATGCTTTTGCACAGCTTGGATTTGAGATTGATGCTTTCGGAGGCAACGAATATGCCCTCCGTAGTGTGCCAGTGGATCTCTACGGATGCAGTGAGAGGGAACTGTTCCTGGCAGTGCTGGATGAACTGTCCCAGGAGACCGGCAATCGCGGAAGTTTTCAGGTCATTGAGGAAAAGATTGCATCCATGTCCTGCAAGGCGGCGGTCAAAGGCAATAACCGTCTGAGCTTTCAGGAGGCGGAGAAATTGATCGACGAACTTCTGACCCTGGATAATCCCTACAACTGTCCCCACGGCAGACCCACTATTATTACCATGACGGAGACAGATCTGGAGAAGAAATTTAAGAGGATAGTATAATGCGTTTACTGATCAAACAGAGAGTGTTTTCCTGGACAGATTCCTATGATGTCTATGATGAAAATGAAAATCCAAAATATTTTGTAAAAGCGGAGTTTTTCTCCCTGGGACACCAGCTGCATGTATACGACAGAAATAACCATGAACTGGGAGTGATCAGACAGCGGCTGCTTACCTTTCTTCCGGCCTTTGAAATCGAGATCGGTGGCCGGGTCCGTGGTGAAATCCGCAAACAGTTTTCTTTTTTCAAGCCCAGATATGAGATCGACTATAACGGCTGGCGCGTGGAGGGAGATTTTCTGGGATGGGATTATGATGTATACAATGGATGCAGCAGTATCATCCATATCTCTAAAGAACTGTTTCACTGGGGAGATACGTATACTATTAATTTCTCCGATCCACAGGATGAACTGGAGGGTCTGATGCTGGTCATCGCCATCGATGCAGCAAACTGTACCCAGAACAACGGATAGCAGGATAAAAAGAGTAAGGAAAAAATAATGTCGGTAATACAGAATAAAAAGAAACCACTGGTGGTCCTGACCGGGCCGACGGCGGTGGGAAAGACAAAACTGTCCATCGCGCTGGCAAAAGCCATAAACGGAGAAATCCTGTCGGCAGATTCCATGCAGGTATATAAACATATGGATATCGGTTCTGCCAAGATCCGTCCGGAGGAGATGGAGGGGGTGCCCCATCATCTGATCGATATTCTGGAGCCCTGGGAAGAATTCAATGTAGTAGTGTTCCAGAAACATTGTCTGGAATGTATGGAGCAGATATATGACAGGAGCCATATCCCTATTCTGGTGGGAGGCACCGGATTTTACATTCAGGCACTTTTGTATGATATTGATTTTACAGAGCAGCAGTGTGATGAGACTTACCGCAGGCAGTTAGAAGATCTTGCCAGAGAACATGGCGCAGAATATCTGCACGGAATACTGCGCGAAGTGGATCCAGCTTCCGCCGAAGCGATCCATGCCAATAATATCAAACGTGTGATAAGGGCGTTAGAATTTTATCATTTGTCCGGCAAAAAAATATCTGAGCACAACGAAACGGAACGACAAAAACAGTCTCCATACAATTTTGCCTATTTTGTACTCACGGATGAGCGTGCAAAATTGTACGAACGCATTGACAGACGCGTGGATGCAATGATAGAAGCCGGACTTGTGGAGGAAGTAAAAAAATTAAAATCCATGGGCTGCAGCCGGGAGATGGTTTCCATGCAGGGACTCGGCTACAAGGAGATCCTTGCATATTTAGACGGCGGGTGTACCTTAGAGGAAGCTGTCTATATCATCAAGCGTGAGACGCGCCACTTTGCAAAACGCCAATTGACATGGTTTAAGAGAGAGCGGGATGTGATCTGGCTCGACAAGCAGGCATTTGGCTATGATGATGCAGCGATTTTAACAGATATGATATCAATTTTAGAAGAAAAGGAAATAATCAGTCATGAATAAGTGGATGGAAGAACAATACGAAGCCCTTGGTATTTCAAGAGAAGTATATGAATTTGGAGAAAAAATCGAAGATTCCTTAAAAGAACGTTTTGCAGCGATCGATGCTACGGCAGAATACAACCAGTTAAAAGTCATCAAAGCGATGCAGGACAACCGTGTGAGTGCAGAGTGCTTTAATATGTCATCAGGATACGGCTACAACGACCTCGGACGTGACACATTAGAAAAAGTATATGCATCCTGCTTTAAAGGAGAAGATGCTTTAGTACGTCCGCAGATTACCTGCGGCACACACGCTTTAGCACTTGCTTTAATGTCAAACCTTCGTCCGGGAGATGAACTTTTATCCCCGGTCGGAAAACCATATGACACCTTAGAGGAAGTGATCGGCATCCGTCCGTCAAAGGGATCTCTGGCAGAATATGGCGTGTCTTACCGTCAGGTGGATCTTCTGCCGGACGGAAGTTTTGATTTTGAACATATCAAAGAGGCGATCAATGAGCGGACAAAACTCGTGACGATCCAGCGCTCCAAAGGGTATGCAACCAGACCAACCCTGTCCGTGGCACGTATTGGAGAGCTGATCTCCTACATCAAAGGCATCAAACCGGATGTCATCTGTATGGTAGATAACTGTTACGGTGAATTTGTGGAATTGCAAGAACCGTTGGAAGTTGGCGCTGATTTGATTGCCGGATCTTTGATTAAAAATCCCGGCGGCGGTCTGGCACCGCGCGGAGGTTACGTGGCCGGCCGTGCCGATTTGGTAGATCGGGCTGCTATTCGGCTGACAGCACCGGGAATTGCCGAAGATGTGGGTTCTGCACTGGATTTTAACCGTTTGGCTTTTCAGGGATTGTTTATGGCGCCGTTGATTGTAGAGCAGGCCATGAAGGGTGCTATTTTTGCCGCCCAATTGCTGGAACAGCTGGGTTATAAAGTTTCTCCGGCAGCAGATGCGCCCCGCACCGACATTATTCAGGCTATTCAGCTGGATACACCGGAAAATGTGCGAAAATTCTGTCATGGTATACAAAAAGCATCACCGTTAGATGCCCATGTTACACCATACGATGCCCAATTGCCGGGTTATGACGATCCGGTTATTATGGCAGGGGGGACCTTTGTGCAGGGCTCCTCTATCGAACTGAGTATTGACGGACCTATGCGGGAGCCGTACATTGTTTATATGCAGGGTGGGCTGTCAGTGGCCCATGTTATTGCAGGTGTGGTGGCAGCAGTTGGTCAGATGACACGAGCATAAATATAAAACTGTGCAGAGCGGAGAAAGGGCTGATTATCATGAAAAAGAAGATCGGGCTGTTATTTGGTGGAAAATCAGGTGAGCATGAGGTATCATTGGCTTCTGCCAATGCCATTGCCCACAATTTTGATCAGGCGCAATTTGAAATTGTACCCATTCTGATTTCCCGAGAAGGACGTTGGTATGGGCCTGTTGCCTTAGAGCAGATCAGCTCGGCTGCAGCAGAACAGTATGAAAATCAGGAAGTAATGCTGGCTCCTCGTCCCGGCGGTCTTTTGCTGTCTGCGGCAGATGGCAGTCTGGTATGCCGTTTGGATGCAGTATTTCCCATTGTACACGGCACTTTTGGTGAGGACGGCATTTTGCAGGGCTTATTGGAATTGGCTGATATCCCTTATGTAGGCGCCGGCGTGGCTGGCTCTGCCATTGGTATGGATAAAGTGATTATGCGCAAGATTCTGGCATATCATCATATTCCGCAGGTAGTCTTTACCACCATTCTGCGCAGCCAGATTGAGCAAGATTTGACTGGCGCTATACAGCAGGTTGAAAAAAGCTTGCCCTATCCGGTGTTTGTAAAGCCGGCAAATGGCGGTTCCAGTGTGGGGATCAGCAAAGCCAAAAGCAGCATAGAGTTGGGGCAGGCGTTACAGCTGGCTGCCTGTTATGATAAAAAAATCCTGGTTGAACAGGGTGTAGATGCCAGAGAAATTGAAGTTTCTGTTTTGGGTAATGAGCAGCCGCAGGTATCCCTTCCTGGTGAAATCCAGTCCAGCAATGAATTTTACGATTACAAGGCCAAATATATTGATAATAAATCAATTGCTCAAATACCGGCTCAATTGCCGGCAGAAGCTATTTTATCCATTCAGGAGCTGGCTGTGCAGGCTTATCAGGCGTTGGACTGTGAAGGGTTTGCCCGGGTTGACTTTTTTGTAGAGCGGCAGACAGGGCAGATTTATTTAAACGAAATCAATACACTGCCCGGATTTACCGAAATCAGCATGTATCCAAAATTGTGGGAGACAGCAGGATTACCCATTGGTCAGTTGTTAAGCCGTTTGGTAGAGCTGGCAGAGCAGCGTTATGCCGACCGCAGTAAAAATTCTGTGCAGCGTTGAACTTTTTGGTAACCGATTAGGTGTAAAGCATGTGCAATAGAAACGATGACAAATAAATTGGGAACAGATGCTCTTTTATTTTGTCTGGCACATTGACAGAATTTCAAAAAGGTCTTATAATACAAACATATATTTGTTTTTATAGATGGAGGACAATTATGGCAGAAACAAATAAAAATGGGGATAAATTGCTGGATCGCGCAGCAGCACTGGAGAACGCTTTAAAACAAATTGACCGTCAGTTTGGAAAAGGCACTTTGATGCGTCTGGGCGATCAGGAAAAAATCGAGATGGAAGCCATTTCGACCGGTTCCATTGCGTTGGACAGTGCGCTGGGTATTGGCGGCGTGCCAAAGGGACGAATTATTGAAATTTATGGTCCGGAATCTTCCGGTAAAACCACAGTTGCGCTGCATATTGTAGCAGAATGTCAGAAAAACGGCGGCGTAGCGGCTTTTATTGACGCAGAACATGCTCTGGATCCTGTTTATGCCAGAAAAATTGGTGTAGATGTGGATAATCTGCTGGTTTCTCAGCCTGATTACGGTGAACAGGCGCTGGAAATTTGCGATGCGCTGGCTCGCAGCGGCGCAGTGGATATTATTGTTGTGGACTCGGTGGCAGCTTTAACGCCGCGGGCAGAAATAGAAGGTGAAATGGGCGATACCCATGTGGGACTGCTGGCCCGTCTGATGTCCCAGGCATTGCGTAAAATGACAGGGAATATCAGCAAGAACAATACCACTATGATCTTTATCAATCAGGTGCGTGAAAAAATCGGTGTGATGTATGGCAATCCAGAAGTAACCACCGGTGGACGTGCCTTAAAATTCTATTCCTCCATTCGTATGGAAGTGCGCAAAGGAGAAGCACTGAAACGGGGCACCGAAATTATTGGGAACCGCACCAAAGTAAAAATTGTTAAAAATAAAGTAGCACCGCCGTTTAAACAGGTAGAATTTGACATTATGTACGGTGAAGGGATTTCCAACGAAGGCAGCATCATTGATGTTGGGGTAGAACTGGAAATTATCCGTAAGAGCGGCGCATGGTATTCCTATGAAGGTGAAAAAATCGGGCAGGGCCGTGATAATGCCAAGGCTTATCTGAAAGCCAATCCGGAAACAAAAGCAGAAATTGAAGCAAAAATCCGCGCCCATTCCCAGTCTATCGGTATGGTAGTGGAAGTGCAGGATGATGAAGATGCGGCCATTGAAGCAGAAGGCGAACTGTTTTTTGATGCTGAATAATATGCAGGGGTGTATGGTTACACCCCTTTTTTGAGGTGAAGCAACTATGGAACAACTGGAACAGGCCAAAGCAGCTGCATTAAAGTTTGTAGCAGCGCGGGTGCGCACTCGGCAGGAAGTGGTGCAGCAGCTGCATAAAAAAGGATATCCGCAGGAAATTATAGCAGCTGTCATTGCGTTTTTACAGGAATATCAATACCTAGACGATGCCGCTTATTGCAAAGCGTGGATTCATGACAAAATGCAGTTTCATCCTTGCGGCCGGCAAAAAATGGCCTTTGAACTTGCCAAAAAGGTGCCCGATCGGCAACTGATACAGCAAAGCCTGGAGCAATATTTTTCCCGTGAGGAAGAGCTGGAACTGGCTCTGGCCGCAGCATACAAAAAATTGAACGGCAGTGCGGCGGTTCGCCCTGAACAGCTGAGCCGTTTTTTGTACAGCAAAGGCTATGACGGTGTTATCATTGCTCGAGTGTTGGATCGGCAGGAAATTATACAGCAATTAGACCAGAAACAGAAGGATAATAATTTTTAAGTTTAAATATGCCCCTTGACAGGCGATACTAGAACTTATAAAATTAATAGATGGAAATCTTGTATGAAATTGCACCTGTCTCTGGTCAGGTTGTATATATAAAATTGTAGTATGGTGGTAACTGTCAATGTACCTATAAAGTTTATACTGTGAACTGCAGATTTATATATGGATAGAGAGTCGTCTGATTTTTTTCAGAAGCAATTTCAGCAAATCGATCTTCGGTTTGCTTTTTTTATTGTTGAAAAAGCATATAGTTTGCTGAAAAACAGAAAAGGCAGGCTCTTGGGCAGCATGCGCAATCAACGGCGCAGAGACAAAGATATTATTTGGCTGTGCGAGATGTTCTGTAACCGGATTGATTTGGGAGAGTTCCAACAACGTGTATTCATTACAATCGTAAAAAACTTAAAAAATGTATGACAGAAAGGAGGGCACATGTGATATGAATGTCGTAATTGCTGCTGTAATAGCCGCCCTGGTGGGTTTGGCTGTCGGTTATTTTATAAGAAAAACAGTAGGAGAATCCAAAATCAAATCTGCGGAAGAAGAAGCAGCCAGAATTATGGAGGAAGCTACCAGAAATACCGATGCAATCCGAAAAGAAGCCATTTTAGAAGCCAAAGATGAAGCTTATAAAATTCGCAACGAGGCGGAACAGGAAGTAAAAGAACGGCGCAGTGAGCTGCAGCGCTCAGAAAAACGTCTGATTCAGAAAGAAGAATCTATGGATCGGAAATACGAGGCTTTGGAACAAAAAGAACACAGTTTGCAAAAAACAGAAACGCAGATTGAAAAAGTCAAAGCCAGCGTAGAATCGTTGTATGCGCAGCAGGCAGCCGAATTGGAACGTTTGGCCAACTTAACTGCAGAAGAAGCCAGAGAACAGCTGTTGAGCAAAGTAGAAGAAGAAATCAAGCACGAAACGGCAATTATGATTAAGGACATGGAAACCGCAGCAAAGGAACAGGCTGACAAAAAAGCAAGAGATATTATTTCTCTGGCTATTCAGCGTTGCGCTGCTGACCATGTAGCAGAAACTACCGTTTCAGTTGTCGCTTTGCCCAATGATGAAATGAAAGGGCGGATTATCGGTAGAGAGGGTCGAAACATCCGCACATTGGAAACTTTGACAGGCATCGATTTAATTATCGATGATACACCGGAAGCTGTTATTTTATCCGGTTTTGATCCAATTCGCCGCGATATTGCCAGAGTTGCTCTGGAAAAATTAATTGTGGATGGACGGATTCATCCGGCCCGCATTGAAGAAATGGTAGAACGGGCACAGAAAGAAATTGAACAGAAGATCCGTGAAGAAGGGGAACAGGCCACCTTTGAAACAGGGGTACATGGTCTGCATCCTGAAATCATCAAATTGCTGGGCCGCTTGAAATACAGAACCAGCTATGGACAAAATGTGCTGAATCATTCTATCGAGGTAGCGCATTTGGCAGGTATGATGGCTGCCGAATTGGGTGTAGATGTACAGCTGGCCAAACGGGCCGGTTTGCTGCATGACCTGGGTAAAGCGGTAGACCACGAGGTAGAAGGTCCGCATGTCAGCATTGGTGCCGATTTGGCCAAACGGTATCGGGAATCCAAGGATGTTATCAATGCCATTGAAGCCCATCATGGTGATGTAGATCCCCGCACAGTGGAAGCCGTTTTGGTAGCTGCTGCCGATGCAGTATCTGCAGCGCGTCCGGGCGCTCGCCGTGAAACGCTGGAATCCTATCTGAAACGTCTGGCAAAATTAGAAGAAATCGCCAATGAATTTGAAGGGGTTGAAAAATCCTTTGCCATTCAGGCTGGCCGTGAAATCCGCATCATGGTAAAACCAGATAAAGTGGATGATGCCGGTGCTGTAAAATTGTCCCGCGATATTGTAAAACGAATTGAAAAAG
>OGPA01000359.1_pt1 | contig 50630 bp, 48 predicted proteins | sample 1552841 | NCBI WGS metagenome assembly OGPA01 (sample SAMEA2579916, study PRJEB22360) | human gut metagenome
TTAGTACAACAGGTTCTTCATATGACCTGGAGGTCACACGAAGACCTCTTTAGTTTATTTTGTTAATCATATTCATTCTCCGATTAGGCATCCATATAGCCTGCAAGGTTGTGAAATGATATACCTTTTTCACTGAAAACATACATGTTTCAACTGCAAAACATATATGTTTTAACGTCGAAACACCTATGGTTTAAAACCGATTAATTAACTGTCGTTATCTACTCCTAACTCCCCCTAACCGCCCCTATCTGTCTGCGGGTTTTCAGTCCGTCGTACCTTTGTAATGTTATCGATAACCAACAAGTAATTTCAAGTATCAACCCCAATTGTCAATTGTTAATTATCAATTTTCAATTATCAATTTTTAAATCTATGCCTTTAAAGTACAGACTTGTCAAACGTAAAGACATGAGCAAAGATGCAGCCGCAGGAGCCGAGCTTTATTTTGCTCAGACCAGTATCACCAAAAAAGTCGATCTGAACCGTATCTGCGCTCGTATCAGCAAATACAGTACAGCCAGTCGCGGTGATATCCTGCTGGTATTAGACGGTTTTATCACCGTCATGAATGAATCCCTTGCCGACGGTGAATCGGTTCATCTGGGCGATTTCGGTAGTTTCCGTATGGTAGCCGGTAGCAAAGGCGCTACAACCGAAGAAGAGTTTAAAACCTCTTTGTTCAACCGTGCTCATATCGTATTCTATCCCGGAACGATGTTAATGAACCTTGTTCGCGATGCCAGTTTTGAAAAATGGGTACTTCCGGGTACCACTCCCCCGGAAGGTGAAGATGACCGTCCGGTAATCGAATAATAGTATGACAAAGCAAAATTACATCCAACAGTATCTGCCTCTCGCCCAACGGGCGGGAGAGCGGTTCGGAATGAATCCGATCATTATCCTGGCGCAGTCGGCCATCGAAACCGGCTGGGGCGAAAGCGAACTCGCCAGGGAGTATAATAACTTTTTTGGTATCACCGCCTACGGCCGTCCGAATCCTTTCTGGGATGGTGGCCGGACAGACTTGTCTGCCACAGGAGATCGGCCGTCCCTCTGGTTCCGCAGGTATCTCACTGCGGAAGATAGTTTTCTCGACTTCGCCCGTCTGATCCACTCGGCCTATCCTGTGGCTGCCACGCTCACCTTCTCTCCTTCGGCCTACGCCAAAGAGATTGCCTACAGCAAATACATCAGCGAAGTGAACGGCGACAACCGTGCTGCCTATCAGCGTATGCTGGTGTCGATCTGTAAGTCGATAGAACGGCTAATCGGCAATTAACTTTCAATTATCAATTTTCAATTATCAATTCCCATGAATGTCCTTGAAACAATTCTCAACTTCCTCACCAGCCTTGCCCGGATCATCTTCCCCCGCAAGCGAAAGCCGGCAGCCGGTGACTGCCCCTGTCCTCATCCTCTGCCTGCTCCTCCTGAGCCTCCTCTCCCTCCTGATGCGGGAGACGGAAGTGACCCTGACCTGCATCGGGGCGATACTCTCGCTCTCGCCCAAGGAGACTGGGGAAACAAATCCTCCCAGGCCGACTGGCTCGGAATGTCAGGATATAGCCTGATGCTGATGGGCGGGGCCGGGTGTTTGTATAAATGGTTTATTGCGTAGGCGATATAAGAAGAGGGAGTGCACTTCATGCCGATATGAGGGAGGTACTCCCTTCTTATTTTCTTACTTCAGCAAATCGTTTTCCCCCAACGGAGTATAGGGACCGTCTTTTACTTCAAACAACACAGAACCGCTATCCAGCACCTCCAATGTATGCCATTGATTAGCCGGAATATGTACCCCAAAACTTCCTACCAAAGGATCCAACAGGGTCGACTCTGTTTCTTCTTTTTTATCATTATAAAACATCACCCGAATCTTCCCACGCAACAGCAAATAAGTCTCTGCCGTATGCGGATGGCGATGAATCGGTAAAATAGTCCCCGGCTCCAACGCATTCAGCAGACGCTGGGCTTTAGCATCCAAAGAATCATGAAAATTACAGTTCATACGCAAGCGGGGGGATTCCTGAGCCTGCTTCGTCACTTCGTTTAATAAAGTTGAATTAATTAGTTGCATGACTTTTATTTCAATATTTCCTCCAAACCATTTTATTAACGACTCCGGTATAGCTCTGAATTAGCTTGACTACCTTCACCGATACATTTTCATCCACATAATTAGGAACAGGAATTCCTAAAGCACCGTCTTTATTCATCTCGACAGCTACATCCACAGCTTGCAACACCTGTTCGGTCGTAATGCCAGCTAAGATGAAATTTCCCTTATCCAATGCTTCCGGACGCTCCGTACTGGTACGGATACATACAGCCGGAATCGGATTGCCGACAGACAGGAAGAAACTGCTTTCCTCTGGCAGCGTACCCGAATCGGATACCACTGCAAAGGCATTCATCTGAAGATGATTGTAATCATGGAATCCCAACGGTTCATGTTGTATCACACACGGATCGAACCGGAAACCACGTTGTTCGATATATTTCTTTGAACGAGGGTGACAAGAGTACAGGATCGGCATATCATACTTTTCTGCCATCGCATTTACCGCATTCATCAGGTTGAAGAAGTTTACTTCCGTATCGATATTCTCTTCCCTATGGGCAGACAATAAGATATACTTTCCTTTCTTCAATCCCAGACGTTCCAGTACATCACTAGCTTTGATCTGTTCCAGGTTACTATGTAATACTTCTGCCATCGGCGAACCGACTACATAAGTACGTTCTCTCGGTGTACCGGCTGCATTCAGATACCGGCGCGCATGTTCCGAATAACACATATTGACATCGGCTGTCACATCCACGATACGGCGGTTGGTTTCTTCCGGCAGACATTCGTCGAAACAACGGTTGCCGGCCTCCATATGAAAAATAGGAATATGCAAACGCTTCGCACCGATAACAGACAGGCAGGAGTTCGTATCTCCCAATACTAACACGGCATCGGGCCTCACCTCCGCCATCAGTTTATACGATTTGGCAATGATATTCCCTATTGTTTCTCCCAGATCCGCTCCCACTGCATCCAGATAATAGTTAGGAGCACGAAGTCCCAAATCATCAAAGAATACCTGGTTCAATGTATAATCGTAATTCTGTCCGGTATGGACCAGGATTTGATCGAAGTACTGATCGCATCGTTTGATAACGGCTGCCAACCGGATAATTTCCGGACGGGTGCCGATGATGGTCATTAATTTCAGTTTATTCATTTCTCTTCAAATGGATTATGGAAGAGATTGATTTTCTTAGAATAACGAAGATAGAAGTTCTCTTAAACGTTACAAGTCCTACCTGGTATCTCTTACCAAAGCTATATAGAGAAAATCCTCTTGTATAAAATAGTAAACTTTACTTTTTTTGTTGACAACTATAAAACGGTATTGGTGGTTTTCATCAGATAAATCCGGATCGACTTTACCCATATATGGATTAAATGTCAATAGGCCGACTTGCTTTCTAATCATTTGCCATACTTTACGGGCAGAAGCATCCCCCGTTCTCTGTCTTATATAAGAGAGTGTTTCAGCAAAACTTTTTTCAGCGGGGATGTCCAAATTACATCCATCCCATCTCCTTCCCCAATCGTTCCATCACCTCTTCGGTAGAATGAAATTCACCGCGCTTATGAGCTTTAACCGCATAATCGGCCGAAGCATCCAACATTTCCTTTAAAATAAGCGTTTCTGAATTTCCTTTTGAAGCCAATTCTTTAACATACTTATAAACTTCGGATAACTTTTCTTGATCCAAATTTATAAGTTCCTTAAAAATATCGACTCTCAACGTATCTACACTAAAGGTATTCATATCGTTTTATATTTGTAGTTCCTTTTTACAAAAGTAGTAAATCATTTAGAATAATCATTCTCTCTTCTTTATTTAACATTTACACCTCTTCAAAATAAGTATCCGGCCGAGTCGGGTCGAAAGGTTCGTTTGCCCACATAAAAGTGACCAGTTCTTCCGTATCGGAAAGATTAATGATGTTATGCGTATAACCGGGAATCATTTCTACAACTTCTATCTTTTCTCCACTGACCTCAAAATCGATTACTTCATCCGTTCCGATCTTACGAAGCCGGATCAAGCCATGGCCACTCACCACCACGAATTTCTCATTCTTGGTATGATGCCAGTGTTGACCTTTGGTTACACCCGGTTTCGATATATTGACTGAAAACTGTCCCCGGTCAGGCGTACGGATAATTTCTGTAAAACTACCGCGATCATCTGTTTTCATCTGTACCGGATAGCTGAATTTCTCTTTCGGCAGATAAGACAGATAGGTCGAATACAACTTCTTCGTGAAAGGATTGCCCAAATCAGGTACACTCAAATTATCCGGCATTTCCTTAAAAGAATAAAGCAGATCGACAATACCTCCCAATGTCATCGTATGAACCACAGGAACGACACAAAAGTCTCCCTCGTGATGTTCGCCACCCGATAAAGCTGCAATCAGTTCGTCTACCACATCATCCACATAAACCAGGTTCATAACCACACCCGGATCATTCACCCGGATAGGCAGATCATTGGCTATATTGTTACAGAAAGTGGCCACTGCACTGTTATAATTGGGTCTGCACCATTTTCCGAACACATTCGGGAAACGATAAACCAATACTTTCGCCCCGGTTTCTTTCGCATACTCGAACAACAGGTTCTCTCCTGCCCTTTTCGATTCGCCATACGGATTATCCAAAGCCGCCTGCGTAGATGATGAGATCATCACCGGGCAAGTATTGTTATACTTTTTCAATGTATCCAGTAAAGTAGATGCAAAGCCGAAGTTACCCTTCATAAATTCCGCCTGGTCTTTCGGACGGTTCACACCCGCCAGGTTAAAGACGAAATCGGCATTCTTGCAATAGACATCCAACTCAGCCGGATCGCTGTCTATATCATATTCGAAGACCTTTAGATCAGTTCCCGAAACAGGATAATTCCGTGCTTTCCCTGATTGGATATTATGGAGTTGGGAAACAAGGTTCCGACCGACGAATCCTTTGGCGCCAGTAACTAATATGTTCATTACATTAAAATTGATTTATTCGCTTCTGATTTCTCTTGGTTTTGCCCGTTCGATCAGTCCAAGATCTTCCTGAATAAAACGTAAGCGGAGTAATAGTTTTTTCATGCCTTCCACATCCAGACGTGTGGTATTATGGCTATGATAATCTTCTATCTTAGACAGACATTCGCTGCCTTCGGTAAAGAACTTATCATAATTGAGATCGCGTGTATCGCAAGGAATGCGGTAATACTCTCCCATATCGATCGCTTTCGCCATCTCTTCACGTGTTACCAGTGTTTCATACAGTTTCTCTCCGTGACGTGTACCGATTACCTTCACTTCTGTATCCAGATACTTCGGATCGATCTGTGCGTATGTCTCTTTCAATGCCTGTGCCAGAACGGACAGAGTTGCTGCCGGAGCTTTCTGAACAAACAAGTCACCGTTATGACCATGTGTAAAGGCATAGATCACCAAATCGACTGCATCATCCAGAGTCATCATAAAGCGGGTCATTTCCGGATCGGTAATAGTGATCGGTTTACCTTGTTCCATCTGTTCCACCCAAAGAGGGATCACCGAACCACGGCTCGCCATTACATTGCCGTAGCGGGTACAGCAGATAGTAGTCTGCGCCCCTTCGCCCAACTCACGTCCTTTAGCAATCGCCACCTTTTCCATCAAAGCCTTGGAGATACCCATCGCATTGATCGGATAAGCGGCCTTATCAGTCGAAAGGACGACTACATTCTTTACGCCATGTTCAATAGCGGAAAGCAGCACATTTTCCGTACCTTCTACATTCGTACGCGTAGCTTCCATCGGAAAGAATTCGCAACTGGGAACCTGTTTTAATGCTGCTGCACTAAACACATAATCCACACCGCGCATCGCCACATCCACAGATGTTTTATTACGCACATTCCCAATATAGAATTTCACTTTAGGATTTTGTAAAGCATGACGCATATCGTCCTGCTTCTTTTCATCACGGCTAAAGATTCGGATTTCTTTGATATCGGAGTTGATAAAGCGCCTGAGGACGGCATTACCAAAAGAACCGGTGCCGCCGGTGATTAGGAGGGTTTTGTCTTTGAATACTGACATATATATTCTATTAAAATTCTAATAAATTCATTACAAAATAGACTTCTTGATTTCCTGAACGATATAATCCACATCTTCATCCGTCACACAAGGACCACTTGGTAAACATAGACCTTGTTTGAACAAAGATTCGCTCACACCATTCACATAGCAAGGATTGTTCTTATATACGGGCTGCAAGTGCATCGGTTTCCATAATGGACGCGATTCAATACCGGCAGCATCCAATGCCATGCGCATCGCTTCCACATTCTTATTCGGCTCACAATCCGTATGCAAAGAAGAAGCTTCGTGTGTCACACCAGCAGCACCACCTACGGCTCCCTGAACAACCACTTCATAAGCATGTTCTTCACCTTTCACTTGTAAGTCAGGATCAAGTAAAATCGTATTCAGCCAATAGTTGCTATCGAACCGGGAAGATGGATTTTCATGCAGTACAATTCCCTCTACTCCGGCAAGTAACTCCTTGTAAAGACGGCAAGTGTACTGATGGTGAGCAATATGTTCTTCCAATACTGTCATCTGCCCGCGTCCGATACCGGCACAGATATTCGACATACGATAGTTATAACCGATCTCTTCATGCTGGTAATAAGGATATGACTCGCGAGCCTGGGTAGCATAGAACATGATTTTCCTTTTTGCCTCTTCATCCGGACAAATTAATGCACCGCCTCCGGAAGTCGTAATCATCTTATTCCCATTGAAAGAAAGTACCCCGTACCGTCCGAACGTACCACAAACCTGTCCGTCATACCGGCTACCCAATCCTTCAGCAGCATCTTCGATAACCGGAATATCATACTTATTAGCAATCGCCATAATCTCCTCAATCTTGGCAGGCATACCATACAGATAAACAGGAACGATCGCTTTCGGCTTCTTACCTGTTTTAGATATGCGATCTTTAATAGCCTCTTCCAACAACTCCGGGTCCATATTCCAAGTATCTGCCTCCGAATCAACAAATACTGGAGTAGCTCCCAGATAAGTCACCGGATGCGAAGAAGCACAGAAAGTAAAGCTCTGTACGATCACTTCATCCCCCAGTCCCACACCACAAGCCAACAGTGCAAGATGGACAGCTGCCGTACCGGCGGAAAGGGCAACGACTTGTTTATTTTCCCCTATAAATGTTTCCAAATCTTTTTCAAAAGCGTTTACATTAGGACCTAAAGGAACCACCCAGTTGGTATCGAAGGCTTCTTTTATAAAAGTCTGCTCTTTGCCGCTCATGTGGGCGAGGCAAAGGTAAATTCGTTTGTTCATTATTATTTATGATTAAATCTACAAAGACAATAATTCTTTCAGAGTATGTATCTTTACATTAGGTAGGTACTCTTCCGGACAGGAAAAGTCCTGACGGTGGATATTTCTTCCATCATCCAACAGGCAGATCGTTTTCCACCCCAGCTTATTAGGTGTAATAAAATCTTTCCGAAGGTTATCCCCAACATAGATAAACTCCACATCGGCATATTTGTCCTGAAAAAACATGAAATTCCTCTCCGATGGTTTTTCAGAGCCAAACTCTTCAGATATAACCAAGTTCTCGTTTTCGATAAATTGTTCAAGTCTCAATGCCTGGAACTTATTTCGTTGGGTTATAGAGCGCCCATCCGTGATCATCCCCAGTGTAAAATCCTGCTTCAAAACCTCCAATGCCTTCAAGGTGTCAAGCTCCAACCGGATATTAGGACGATGAGACCTGTAGACGGACAGTAAATCCGCTTTCGTCAACGACAAATCGTAAGTATCGATCAAACGAGAAAAAACATCCGTTTTCTCTTTATAGGTTTCCAACATAAAAGCATAGATCCCTTTCAAGGAAAACTTCAATTCTATCCATCCGGCAATTTCCCGATAAGCAGAGTATAAGAAATTGATTTCCTTATACAACGTATCATCCAGATCAAAAATGAGAATCTTATTTTTCATATACGATCACCTCGCTGTCATACCGGAGCATCAAAGTATTGTCCGCCCAAGTATCCATATAGGCCAACGTTTCACCCAACATATACTCTCTTACGACATATTCCGGAAAGTTGGCTCCCGCATAATAGGAAAGTGGATATCCCCCGCCAAATCGTGGATTGATCTCGATCCCGACCACATCATTGTCCGACTTCCTATAGAACAATTGGATACAGATGCAACCGACTACACCCGGCAAATAGCCCAACCGTTCCTTCAAGAACCGAACCAAATAGTTTTTGCGGGTAAACCCTTTGTTGATCTCACCGGCACGAATCTCTATTCTTTCGCGGGGCACGATAGCTTTCACCCTATTATCCTTGCCATAATACATATCGACCGTAAATTCCTTGTATTCCTGTTTGTCGATATATTCCATAAAGATCAACTTCGGATGATTCAATATTTCCGATGTCAGTTCCTCTTTACACCTCACGACATACAGATCTTTGCTTAAGGAACCGTCATACGGTTTGGCGAAAAGTGGAAAAGTCGGATGATATTTATCCACTGGAGCCGGGATGCGAATATCACGACTATTCAAGAATGTACTGGTATTCCGCTTATCCCGGCAAGCTTGTATGAAAGGCAATTCCGATACCATCGGTTCTATCCCATTCTTCTGAAACAGTTCCTTATTCTCCGCCAAAACCAGCAACTCGGTATCGATAGTCGGCACGATAATCCGAATTCCTTTTTCTTTACATATTGTCAGCAACATCTCTATATAACCGGAATCGGTCACCCTCGGTACAGCTATACACCCGTCTGAAATAATCCCGGCAGGAGCCATCGCAGGATTCATATCTGTCGTGAACACCTTCGCTTCTGGATAAAAACGCTTCAATGTTTCTTGAAACTGCTTTGTCAGTGTGACCCGCTTTCCGGCGGAAGTGATTAAGATATTAGTATTCCCTCGAAGATCTTGATACTCCAAAGCAGCTTTTGCTGCCAAGAGTGGTTTAAGAAGGTAATTTACCCCCCCCCCGTTAACACTAGTTAACATTTTTATATTCAATGTTTTTATCGTTTTACACCTATTTCCTACAGCCAAAACCCCATCTGGAATATCTTTGGCTACAACCGAACCTGCACCGATCACAGACCATTTTCCGATCTTGACACCCGGTAGAACCGTCGTACCTGCACTGATCCAACTTCCTTCACCAACATGAACGTTTCCACAAAGCGTACTATGCGGAGAGATATGCACATAATCTCCTATCACACATTCGTGATCAACAGATGTTCCAGTGTTAACAATGCAATGTTTCCCTATACAAGCACAAGACTGAACAACCGCTCCCTGCATGATGACCGATCCTTCCTGTACGGTAGCATATGGAGAGACTACCGCAAACGGATGTATCGCCGTTCCAAACTCAACATTCAGTTTATGAGCGATCATCTGACGTATTTTATTATCGCCTATACTTATTATCAGAGGTGAAATATCTTCTTTTCCATGAAAAACCGGATAACCCAAAAGTTCATTTATCTCCGGATTATCATCGACAAGACCTTCTATCTCTATATGATTTGCCTTTAATATATCTATGATCACTTTAGCATGACCACTTGCACCGTATAAATACATATCCATTCAATTATTACCCGTAAAAAACTCCATCGTAGCCTGTCCCTCTTGCGAAATACCTTCCCGAACAAACACTTTTTTTATCGTTAAAAAGATGATCTTTACATCCAACAGAAACGAACAATGATCCACATACCAAACATCCAATTCAAACTTTTTCGTCCAACTAATCGCATTACGTCCGTTTACCTGTGCCCATCCGGTAATACCCGGCCGCACATCATGGCGACGAGCTTGCTCTTTACTATACAATGGTAGATATTGAACCAATAAGGGACGAGGTCCGATCAACGCCATATCCCCTTTCAGGACATTTATCAACTGAGGCAACTCATCGATTGAAGTGGAACGAACAAAACGTCCCACGTTAGTCAACCGATCAGCATCAGTAAGTAAATTACCGCCAGCATCCCGTTCATCCGTCATAGTCTTGAACTTGATTACTCGAAAAATCTTTCCGTTCTTTCCGGGACGCTCTTGAAAGAAGAACGCACCGGTACCCTTGTTGGCGAAATACAACCAAAGGGTAACAAGAAACAGTATCGGCCAGATGACAGCCAACACACAGAACACGAGTATAAAATCAATTACCCTTTTGAAAAAAATTTTATACATAGATGTCCAAACATTTATTAAAAGTTATCTTTATTTACTCATCTTATTAAGTATGTAATACCCTACGAGTCCTATAACCAGTGTACATATCAAACTAACACATAGCGTATTTTCACAATAGAAAAGCAAGCTATACAAAGCCATAAATGACAGTAAGATATAACAAATGAAAAAGAGAATCACACAAATCATTTGTGTACTTTTCCAATCTATAGTAGCCGGATAAGTAGGATTATGCCAAATTTTGCTCTTATTCTCAAATCCAAAAGGTTTGTCTTTGAAGACATTTCGACGATGTTCATTCAAATATCGCCCCATAAGCACAAAATATGTTCGGTTACGCATGATTGCTGCTAAAGTCAAAAAGACAAAACAGGTTGACAATGCGAGTATTCCACCAACAATATAGTTGGAAATACCATCTTTGTAAACATCCAACAATGTTTTATCAGCCTCTCTTTCGTAGTTTAATATAGTCCAACAAGCACCTATTACCACAAGAATCTGTCCGAAAGAAAATTTTGTCAAATCCCAATTAACAGAATCGTAATGCCTCAACATATACATACATTGCTGAAAATCATTAACTAACAAGTCTTTTTGAAAGGTTTGTTCCAAAGACTGTTTGGTAATTGATACATCATCCTGTTGTTTAAATTCAAACACTGTACTTAACTTTTCTGCATTACGGTTCAAAGACGAAAGAATTACCTTATCAATCCATTCTCGTATCATTGCTCCCATGTTTTAAAACGATTAATTTTATTTACTGTTTCCACCCAATCCCCTTCAAATGTAATGGCTCTATCATCTATATAGACATCAGCTATCGGTTTCCCTCCAAGAGCATTGCCTGGTTGATTAGGGTTCTGATTAATACTGTCAAAACAAACACCATGACGAATCAAAAATGACTTTATCGCTTCTTTGTTTCCTCGTGTTGTATAGATGATAATATACCACCCTTGTTCTTTTAATTGCCGCATGGCATCTACAGCTCCAGGCACAAGCGAACCAAAATGATTATCCCCTTGCCAGTCTTCATAATGCACCAAAGTACCATCAATATCCACACATATTGTCTTCATTTTTTTATTTATTGAGCTTTTCCATCCATTTTATGATGTATTCCTTGTGGAGTTTGTGGAGAGGCATTTATTTTAACTCCCTTATGAAAAACAAATGGATGTTCCTTCGTTACAAATATTCTACTTCGATAGTTTATTTCCAACAGTTTGTTAATTAGTCGACGGGATGGATGTCCCTCTTTTTCACCTCCAGGAGGACAAGAGATTATAAAACTACATGGATTCAGTCTCCTTAACAATTCAGGATTTACATTCTTCCTGCTTCCATGATGGGGCAACTGTACTGTTGTAAAATCATTTGTACTGTTTTTTTTATTCAACTTTTCATATTGATTAAAAGCTTCTTCTAACGCCTCTTTTCCCGCATCTCCGGTAAAAAGAAACTTTTCATTTCCAACTTCAAGCAAAATAATCAAGCTCGTTTGATTTACCTCCGAAGTATTTTCTTCATCAAACCATTCAATTTCTCCATTATTCGGGTCATAATCATCCTCAGTCATCGTAGCCTTCACATACGGTTTATTCCATTCATTAATCCATGTTTCAGGGGTTTTATCCGAAGCCAAAAGATATTTTTGGTAAAAAGATTTAGAAGGTCCTAAAATAGACAAGACTCCTGGAATCAGTTCGTCTTCGCTATATGCAGAACTCAATATAATCTTTCTGCATTTGGCTATATTTTCTATCTTATCAGCCATAGAAAACGAATTTTTTATACGCTCAGCCAAACTGTTTGGAGTAATCCTTTTATCCTTGAAATGCTCTGGCTTTAATTTTCCATCCTTCCAAGGACGATTCATAACGATTTTTTCTACTGTAATATCTCTATCTTCCAAAATCGCTTTCAATCCCGACAAATGATCCAAATCAGGATGCGTATTAATCATCATGTAAATGAGAGGTTTTTGATATTTCCTTTTTAAAAATTCAGCTATTACTCTACCTGTCTCTTCGTAACCTCCATCGATTAAAAATACATATGGATTATCATCCTCGTCATATAATTCTATCAAGATAGCATCACCACCTTTTGAGCCAGTCCCCACGGGGAAGAACCATACACAATATTTATTCTGATTTAAAGACATATTTCACGTTGGTTTAATCATCAATACTACAATAAAATTTTATTCTCAAACGTCAATTGGTTATCTGCTTCTTCCAAACTAACAAATGACGCACTATTTAATAATTTTTGCATTTTTTCAAAAGCACCTTTAGTTCCTATGCTGGATTTCACATAACGCATCATCCGATTTTTCACACTTCCATTTTCCCGAAAATAAGTTTCATATTCTATCCTTGTCATCATGCCATCTTGATTATGAATCAAATCTCCTATATGGAAATAAGCAATAAAATAATTATTATGAGACATTTTATATTTTATGAACTGCAAAGGGAAAAGGCGAAAATATCCTCCACCTGAAAAAGCAAAATCCTTGCCTAACATGTGTGTCAACGCAATGGGAAATTCTTTCAATTGAACATTATTATATTCTATTAAAACTGGATTGTTAGCAGGGAAAGCTGGAAAACCACCAAAATCTCTCACGGCCGGATAGATAGAAGAATCTCGCTCTATACCACATTCTGCCAAAATTTCAATAGCCCATTTATTTTTTTCTCCAATAGAAAAAGCCGGTGCACGATAGCTTACGACAGATTGTCCACTTACATCTTGTAGTGCATCAATAGCTTCTTTCGTATCTTCTTGCAATTGTTTTGGAGTCATTTGGGTTAACCATAAATGTTCGTTGGAATGGCAACCAATCTCATGTCCTCTCTCCGATATTTTTCTTATAACATAATGAAAATCAGCGGCGATTCTTCCTACACAAAAAAAAGTTGCCTTCTGATTATTTTCATCAAGAATGTCAAGTATCTTGTTTAAATAAGAATCAAACTTCCTATATTTTTCCACCCGACCTCCACAAAACTTCTTTTCGATATACCATTCCTCTATATCAAACGATAGTATATTCATAACTCTTCGCGCTTTTGTATTTGTTTTATTACTTTAGCTGGACGCCCCATCGCTATAGTCCATGCCGGAACATCCTTGATCACTAATGAACCGGCACCAACAATAGCCCCTTCACCCACTGTTACACCAGGCATCACAAAAGACTCCATACCAATCAAGCACCCCTTTTTCAAAACAATTGGTTTCAGTACATATCCTAAAGCTAAATATTCATCACCCACACAGTAATCTGAAAAATCACGTTGATGACATAGCAGACGTGTTCCACCAGCAATACTTACACCGTCTTCAATGATAATTAAATCCGAATGACCAGAATCAATCTTTACTGTATCTCCAATAAATACGTCCTTTCCCACATGACATCCTATTTGCCGCAATACCCATGGGCGTACTTTTCGAGGCAATAAGGGAGATAACATCCAATTATTCATCACCCAACTCAAAAGAAAAGAGTCTCTAAAAGTTTTATGTACCCGTTTTATCAATTGCCATAATGTAACTTGACCATAATCCTTTTCAGAATAATGCATTCCAAGAATACGCAAAAAACGATAAGTTAAACTTAATTTTTCAGAATTCATAACTATGTTTCTATTACATTAATAATATGTGGCCATACCACAGATGAATCAAAATTTTCGCATATCCAACTACGTGAATAGCGTCCCATAGAAGTCCGAATCTCTCCATTTTTTAGCATTAGTTCAATTTTGTCAGCAATAGACTCTGGCGTAATTTCACAATACACACCGGTTTTATCCTCAATTATCGAATCTATACAACCTGTTGATTTTGACACGATTGCAGGTACTCCCATAGCCCCACATTCAATTGTAACCATACCAAACCCCTCTCTATATGAAGGCAACACCATTATGCTAAACAATGCAAAATACTTGTGAATCTCAGTATACTCAACACGTTCCACATGTATTACATCATTACAAGTATCTATATATTTACGCAGTCCAACGCTAATACTATCACGCGATTCACTACTGCCAATAATAAACAATTTAAGATTATTACCATCACTATATTTTTGCTTGAGTAACTTAAAAGCATCTACAAGTTCAGCCACTCCCTTGTCTCGCACTAAGCGTCCACAAAAACCAATCACAAAGTCACCGTCTTTTATTCCTAGTTTTTTTTTCAAAACATCCTGCTCCGAGTCTATCAATCTATCAGGATTAAATCTGTTGACAGTGTCAATGCCACCACAAGTACCGGCACCAAGGAAATATTCTTGTGCACTGGATTCTATTCGATACTTTTGTCTAATATTTGCGACCGATTTACTTACACATACTGTCTTATGTGCCATCATTGCAACAATCTTATCCATCAAAATGACAAATATTCGCTTGCCCCCATTTAGGGTCTCAAAAAGTACGCCATGAGCAAAAATAATTCTATTTGGAACACGCATCAGAAATGCAGCCATTGTTCCCAAAAGCCTAGCTTTAGCTTGATGAGCAATAACTGTGTCAATATTATTTTGTCTTATATATTTGCAAATTGCTACAAATGCCTTAATATCACTCCATGGAGACAACGTACGCACCAGTTGAACGGGATGATATTTGATTTGATTTTGCGTTGCATAGTCTTGTATCATGTCGTCAGGGCTACATATCAAATGCATATCATATCCATTTTGACGAAGATACATAAACTGACCACCAATGAAATTTCTGGCACTACTTGCCAGATTAATAATTTCAAGTATATTATGAGCCTTACTCTTATTAGTATTCATAATTTATCACCTAAAACTTTATTAAAAAATATTTTTTTAATCATATCTGCATTGTGATTCTTCTCACCACAAATTCGAGCATTGGTTGCCATTTCCCTTTGCAAAGTCGGATTCTCTATCAGATTTTGCAACCTCGTCAAAATTTCATCTTCTGTATTGCATATAATGGCAGCCTTCTGTTCGGTAAAATATTCCATTGAAGCTATATCATTGGGACCTATGGCCAAAATACAACGCCCCTGACTCAAATAGTCTGTTATTTTTGTTGAAAATGACAGCCTCGCTGTCTTATTGTGAATATCATATATATCTTCCACAAACACTAAAATATCAGACTTTATCTGCTCCTCTTTCACCTGATCCTGTGGGATCGTACCTTTTAAATAACTTGTACCATCGACAGCCAATTGTTTCACTTGCACCTCAGTCAGCAGAGTCTGTGTGTATATATCTAAATAGGCCTTACATCCTTTCTCGTTAATCTTCTTTAGAGCTCGCACAATGGCCATCACAACCCTATCGCGACCTATATTCAATTTACCCGTATATATTAATCGATATGGTTGTATTGGATTGTAAACTTCTGACACTTGCGGTAGTGACACAATGGGTTTTGTGACAATAGTAGAATTGACTCCAAATTCCTTGTCACACTCAGCCTTCATTTTAGGGCATATTGTAAGAATTTCATCACACTGATAAACAAGGCTTTTTACAGAACGACGCGTAAAGAAACGCCCTATCTTATATGACAATTTACTACTTTGTTTATATGTAAAATTGTCATCCCATAATACTCCAATTACACGTTTGGGATTACAATATTTGATAATGAATTCATTCAGATTGTTAAAATAAATATAACTCTCTATAGGGAAGACAAGTACATCAGGATTAAAGTCGTCCAAAAATTCCATAAGTTCCTTAGTCTTCCAGTTTCCCAACATCCATGCTATCTCACGTACAGCAAGAAATAACAGATTCCTATTGCGCGAAAAATATGCATAGCGTTTCTTTTCCAATTGCAATTCCGTACTTATTTCATTTGAAAAAATAGAAACTTCTGAACCAGTCATTGCTCCGCGTTTGAATACGCTTTTTACGACCTTCCCTTCCAATATTTGAAAGTACCTTGAGCACGCATCCGAGTCTGGTAATTCAGCACGCATATAGATGTTGGCAAATTCATGCTCTATATTACCCTCAAGCAATGTGCTAAAGGAATCATAGCCTGTCTTTTTACTCCAAGCAGGTATAGATGTGATAAGTATTCTTGACATTTAGAATTACATTTAAGAGCTTTGTTTTACTGTATACATACTGCATGTATATATTACAACTGGTACAAAAATAGAAATCATAAACCACCCCTCTTCACCAAACAATCCTTTAGTATATAGGAATACAGTAGCAATACATATACCTAAGTAATAATAACTTCGCGATAAATGGTTACAGAACTTTTTTTTCCAAACTATTATCTGACTAATAAAAAGCATAATGAAAGGGATACCAGCCAAAAGCCCCATACCACCTAATCTATCCAAAATAACAGAATGGCCGCCTACTTGATCCCCACCCCAAATCATATTAGACAGAAATGAATCCATTGAAATAGCATGCAAATTTTCTCGACCAGTTACAGCCCCTATTTCATCCTCTCCTCCTCGATAGAGAGCCAAAAATGATTCCATTTTTGGTTGCACTGCAGTGCCTTCAAACCAACCACATAAGAACTCTAAAAAATGCTCTACCACATTGAAAGAATATATTATGAGTACGCAAACCATTATTATTACAAGACGAAAGAAATTGATACCACTTTTCTTTCCATATGAAAGAAAAAAAATAATACAAATCAACATCGCTACTAAAGATGTTGTAACATTGGTATTTAAAACAAGTATAATATTACAAATTAATAGGACGAGTGCAACCAGTTTATGCTTCCCTTCTGCTGATATATAACCCATAAATGCTACAGGCAAAGACATTGCAAAAGCATGCATCAATGTATACCCAGGCAATCCCAAGACATGGATATCTAATTCGGTTTGGGTTGCCAATAATCTCATATCATAATGCATAACGATGGGAAGTACAGAAACAAAAGAAATTAGATAAACAGCGACTGATATCAAAGCGACATAGTTATATACTTTTAGATTATTACGATACCACAATATACTAACAATACTAAATGAAGGCAGTGTCCATGCTATCTCTATTAATAGTTTCTTCGATACAGTAGCTTTCCCAATACCAATAGTTATATCTGCCCCAAAGAGGAAAAACAATGTCAATATACCAAAATAACAAAGAGCCCAACCCATTAACTTGTTTTTATACGCATTAGGGTATAATATAACACACATTAGAAATACAAATATATCAACCGTCTGGCTATCTAATGGGAAATAATCTGACAGCAACGGGAATAAAATAAACGCTGCAAAAAATGTATATACAGTAAGAAATATTTTATCTTTTCTTGTTAAAATATCCGTATTTAGGTATTCCATCAAATATTTGAATATTAGAAAGTATCAATATCCATGAAAGATAAAGCCCAATTCTGAGGATTCAGGCAAATCTGTTTCATTTCGTCTGTAAGAACCTTGACACCATGATTAGCAAATTTTTTAGACTGCAAAAAACCAAGCTTTTTATAAAATTTATACAAAGGATGGTTTAATGTCATATCTGCAAGGACTAACTCAGGCTTAATTTCCTTATTGAATGCTTTAAACAAAGCTTTGAGGTCGACTCTTGTGTATTTATACAAGAATACTTCACCAATAAAAACAACTACAGTTCCATGAGGCTTCTTACCTATTTTGTATATAATACAACCAAGTCCATCCTTGCTCCACATCTTGATTCCACTTTGCGATTTCATACGCCATAAGAATGTCTCCTTATCATAGCGGATATGTATAGTATCACTCTTCAGCATTTCTGCCTCTCGAATATCTAACAAGTGCTCATCTATTGATGTTATATGAGATTCAATATCCCAAATAGGAGTTCCTGCAAGTTTACGAATATCAAAACGAAGTTTCCACAATGTTTTCAACGGATTTAGATATTTTTTAAAGCCTGTCAAAGACTTAATGTAAACCCATCCCAATTTTTCGTAAGCTTTACGAGAAGCCTCTACACTAATGTTATAAATTAACTCACCACCTGCCTCATTAAAATATTCATTTAGAAAAGCTTTATTCAATCTCAAGAATAAATGTTTTCCTCTACATTCCTTTGATACACAAGAATCAGCATATTGTACACAGATTAATTTCCTGTTACCATAATAGGCATTCATAAAAAATGACGTACGACTACCTACAATTTTTCCATTTTTTTCCGCCAAATAGCTTACGCCTGTCGATTCTTTCATTACAAAGCTAGCCTTTCTTTCCCAAGAAGTGAAGTGCTCAGACTTCCCCTCACATGACTTTGCAGGCCATACTTCACAATATAGTTTTACCAAATTTTCAAAATCACTAGGTTCAACTTTTCTTATAATAATATCATCTTTTTCCATCATCTCAAATTTCAAATTGTTTCATTTACAAATCGTTCAACAAATCTCGCCACTGCCTACTTATACTTTGTATTGAAAAGTTTTCAGATTTTGAAACAGCTGCTTTTTGCATGGCTTTTAATTTTGATGGATTTGACATCAATGCATCAAGACGCTCGACATATTGTTCAACACTGAATGCATCTACCAAGACTCCATTTTTATCATCATCAATTATGTCAAAAGCCGCTTCATAAGATGAAAAAAGAATAGGACTCACCCCATAACACATTGATTCACACAAACTTAAAAGCCACCCCTCATATATACTTGACATAGTGAGTATGGAGGCTCTCTTATAATATGACACTACATTTGTTTGGAAACCTTCAAATGAAACAGATTCATGAAGATTATTTTTGTCGACATATAGTTTCATCCATTCAAGTTTTTCTCCATCACCTAAAATTTCAAGCTTCCAATCTGGATGCATTTTTGAAATTCTATTCCAAACCTCTACTAACAGATGAACACCCTTTTGTGGCACCAAACGTCCAGAAAAGAGACATAACTTTTCTTTATTATCCAAATCAACAACAACATTATCCGGCTTCTGACATGTTACTGGATTATTTATATATGTAAGTTTGGTAGGATTCGAAATACAGGTTATATATTTGAATATTGGAATAAAACGTTTTGACAACAAAACATATTTGTCTGTATTCTTATACATTTTCCTATGGCGTTTCATTGAATATAACCATATTCCAAATCGTTTTACAAGAGCTAACGGTGTATTACCATAATGAAACTTATTACTTAACAAATAACAGTTAGGTGTATTATGTTCAACAATAATCAACTTTGGACGCTTGTTTGCCATTCGTATAGCTGCAAAAACATCATCCTCTTTCCCATAATAGGAATCTTGATAAATAATACAGTCTATATGTTCATTATTAATAACCTGTAACAAATCATCACTCAGGTTGTTCTTTTGTTCAAAGTATTTTACATTTTGATCAAGATTGTTTAATAGCATCTTATCACTCAGCGGATACACAGAAAAAATAGAAATACTGTAGTCTATACACAACTCGTTAGCTAGATACTCAGTAACCTTTTCTATCCCTCCCAATCCAGGGTAACGAGTACAAAAAAAAAGTATTTTTTTCATGCTATTATTTACCAGTTAAAACTACAATCCTATTGACTAAAGTATTGAATATGTTAAAATACCCTAACACCTTATATATAAATACTCTCATAGGCTCCTCATTCACAATCGAATTACGACCGAAAATAATCTTATCCTCTTTCATATATGAGTAATTCATATCTGATGTGTAAATTCTCATATAATTAGAATACTTTACCAAATAATCGTTGGAAGCCTCAGAATAATAGCCAAATGGATAACAAAAGTCATGAGGTTCATAACCAAGTTCTTTTTTAAACTTTTGATCAACTTCAATAATTTCTAAATTAGGATTAATTGCATTTATATCTGCCATTGAAGGATGTGTAAAAGAATGTGCTCCAAAACCAACAATACCACTATTATGCATTTCGCGCACACTATCCCACGTCAAATAGCTTTTATCTACACCAATCTTCCCCATTGATAGAAAGATGTTATACTTAAGTTTCAGAGATTTCATAAAGTCGAAAATCTCTGTATAATTTGAAATCCATCCATCATCAAAAGTAATCACAATATGCTTGTAACAGAATTTCAAGTTTTCAGTATTTTCCAACTCATCAAATGTGTATGTGACATATCCGTTATCGTGAAGATATTTCATCTGCTTCTTAAATATATCCACATTTGTTTGTTGACTACTATATCCCTTGCCCCTAACTATGTCATGATAGTAAATGACGTTTACAAACTTACTCCGTTTATTAAATATACTCCCAATCAACGGGACAATATTAAAATATATCACCTTTTTGACAAAATTCATATCACAATTTACTGATAGAGTAAAATATATTCGTTAAACCGACTTTTTTGATCAAACGCTTTAGAAGCCTCCAAAATATCTTCTTTCACAAATCTTTTAGTCGAACATATAGATTCAATTTGTAGCTGCAAAGTAACTACATCATTACACTCAACAATAGCACCGATCTTTTCGTTTATAATTTCCGGACTACCGCCAGTACGAAAAGTGACTACCGGAGTTCCACAAGCAATTGCCTCCATATTGACCGTAGGATAAGTATCCTGTCTGGTTGCATTAACAAAAACATCTGCTGCTGAATAAATTTGAGCAAGTTCTTGCTGGCTTGTCGTTTTATGGATAGAAATAATATTTGAAGGCAATTGTTTATCAGTATCAGCATTAGTACCAACAAGAACAACTTGATAATCGCAAGGTAATCGTTCCGCAAGTTTGATAAAAACATCCAATCCTTTGCTATATCCCCAACCAAATGACACACCAAGAACAATATGTTTATTACCTACACCATATTTAATCTTGAAATCACTTGATACTGGTTTGAATACAGAAAGGTCTATACCATTATTAATTACAATGACTGGATAATCCTTAAACATAGACTGCTTTACCAAACCTGCCAACCATTTTGATGGAGTAATAATGGTTAAATCAAGTCCTCTCCGTATTGCGTACTTCTTACGTTTATACAACTCCGTACTCCTGTCAAACAACCAACTATATACTTTTCGCTGTGGACAATTATGACACTGAATTTTCCATTTGTCACAATCAGCAATCACAAAATGTGAACAATAACCAGTAAAAGCCCAACAATCATGAAAAGTCCAATATACTTTGAGTTTTTTCTTGCGTAAATAATTGAACAATATCCCAATGTTGCAGTTATGGTTGTGAATATTGTGTAAATGCACAATGTCTGGAGCTAAAGATTCCAATTCAAATATTAACTGATGAGTTACCCTTGTTGCATTAAACCCATATCCACCAAAAAGTTTAGCTTTAAGAGCCTGCCATTTTACATATCTATCGCTTGAATACTTAATGCCACAAAAATGATTAGAATGACCACTTGTATACAAGATATAGTTTTCTATACATTGTTTTGTAAGCAAGTCACTGACTGCAACACATATTCTACCAATGCTTCCTGTATCACAAGTTGCATTTATCTGCACTACCTTCATCTATTTAATGTACTTTCTAAACCATTTACCAACTCTATAAAACATCGGAATTTGACGTAATGGATAGTAAACGAACAAATCTTTTACTGCCCAAAAATATGATTTATTAAATAAGGCACGCTGAACGAACATGCTTTCTTCAAATTTTGGATCAATAACTATATTATCATTGTATACAATTTCTCCTAACTCCTCTGTTGGTCTATTACCATAAACAGCAGCCATACCATGGTCATAAGAGGGGTCATAATTCGTTGCTTCCGCATCAAATCCTATATTCGACACCATATTCACCTGTGGGTAAATATTATAAAGCCCATACTTAAATGACATATATAACATCTGTATATCATAACTTCTACTAATTCTGCCATTTCTCTTTTCACTTAAATGTCGTTCAAATTTCTTGGTGTACCAAATACGTTCGAACCAACTATTGAAATTAGCCTTATAACTTGGAGTCTTGAAACAATCATAAAATGTATCTATCCCAAATTCATACTTTTGGTGGGTACGCTTCCATGTTGCCATGCCATAAGTAGAAGCTGGAATTCTTGAATAATAATAAGATGCACTACCATAATGCTGTCCAAAATTTACACCTCCAATATAACCAATATTATCATTGTCTTTATATCGTTCCAACAAATCCTGACAATAAAAAAAGAATGATTTAACAGGAAGAGAATCATCTTCTAAGAAAATCATTCTATCCTCATATTCGAAGAGCCAACTCCAAGCAGAGTATCCACCCATTGCACACCCCCGATTCTTCTCATGGAATAAGTAATGAGCGTCACAATCCCAATCTACATTCTTTACGATTTGCCTAACTTTATCGCAAGCCTTTCGTTCATCTGGTCTGTCTTCACGAGGTGCATCTGCTGCTACATATAGTTTTGTTGGACGAACTGAACGTATTATGTCAAAAATTATTTTCGTTTTATCAGGTCTATTAAAAACCAATAAAAGTACAGGAGTTATAAGTTTTTGATTCGCAATCATATTTTCTAAATTCATTTACAATTACTTTTTTCTATCTTTTTTTATTTGGAATAAAAGGCACAAAATATTTGTAACAATGAATAGCATAAATGTAACAATATACCCATAAGCAGCTCCATAATAAGACCCAATCCTCACAAGATAACTAATCACCAATACAGATAATAAACTGGCAATTACTTTAGTTGTCAAAACGCTTTTAGAATAGCCGGCAGCAACAGTTATATCGTTCACTAAATAAAACCCAACAACAAAAATTTGTGCAACAGATAATATTTGAGAATATTTAGCTGATTCAATATATCTTCCAGCGGTCAATATGTCAATTACGAATGGAGCTAGTATAATATAAAATAATACAACCAATGTTTCGGCAGCAAGCAAAATAACACAAACTCTGATGAGTTTTGATTTATTAAACTTTGCAACGGATTCATACAAATCAGGATTGAATGTAGAATACAATGCCATTGTAAAAATATTTATGTATCTCGCAAATTGATCTCCTACACAATAAATACCATATTCATTTGTATCACCAACACGCTCTAATAAAACTCTACTATAACCATTAGTAAAAAACTCTAAGCATCCAGCAATAGCTAAAGGCCAACAAAAAGACAATAGCTTTCTTAACAATGTTAAATCTATTCGTTTAAAAATATATTTTTTCAATCTAAAAAAAGTAATAAGAAAGAATACAAATGATGAAACAAATGTTGCAAATTCATACCCCCATGCTCCTTGATGAAGTAAAACAACGCATATTAATATTGTTATTACTCTAAATATACCACTTGATATACAATATTTACAATACTCCCTTGTTTTTCTTTCTATTCGATACTCAGCAAGCTGAAAACTAAATAAACCACTTATCCAAATAGCACCTATGGAGAATAATAATAATGGAAAAAGTGGTATATTTGATTCTGTATTAAACAAATAATGATAAAAACATATGCCACTCCCAACAATTATTGACATAAAAAGCGAAAATAAAATCAACGATTGAACCACCAACGTTCTTAACCGCATTCGCTCTTCTAAATCAATCTTATAGTAATTTGAAAGGTAAAATCTCGTTATAAAGAATTGGATTAATGGAGTCTCTATCGCAGCAAAGGATGATAAATAACCTATAATCCCATAATCAAATGGAGATAAATTTTTTGCAAGAAATGGATTAATAGCAACCAACAATACCATCGGGATAAGCGATGATAGCAAATATAATCCTGTATCTGTTACAATTTTCTTCAGCATTATTTTATTAACACAATTCTATTTTAACCATCTTATCCATCACTCCCATATAGTTATAATCTTCACTATTTTAATTGAAGCATCTTCCACATATACAAAAACGGAAATACCATGATCGCCTTCTTTGTTCATCTCTATCGCTGTTTCTACGGATTACAAAAAATGGTTCGCATCAATACTACCTCTAAAATATCCTTTCTCTATTTCTACAACTTCCATTAACTATCTATTTCCTATTCCTTTCCAAACCACCATATTATGATCACTATAAGATGTCTCCGGCGAATAGCATTCACACCCTTTCAACGATTCCGAATAAAAAACATAATCAATCCTCCAGAGCTTGTATAACTGGCGGAACGTATATTGGTAACCACTCCCACAATCACGGAAACCGTCAACCAGATCTTTGCGCACTCGATGATATGTATAAGAAGCTGGCGTATCATTGAAGTCACCGCAAACCAGCACCGGATAAGGTGAGCATTTGATCTCAGCATGGATCATATCGGCCTGTTCGGCTCGTTTCCGATAGTTACTTTTCATTTTTAACACCAAATCTTTGACTGCTTTTGCACGAATTTCCAAACTCTTACCGGGAGTGGTAATGATACCGCGATAAGCATTGACGCTTGTCGTCTCGAAGTGGTTGTTGACTACACGGATGTATTAATTGTTTATCCGTACATCAGCTATCAATGACATATTCCGAGAATTTTCATAATAAAGAGCCTTTACCAAATGGATGGGGTAACGGCTGTAAATCGTTGTTGGCAAATGGTCGGTACGCCGACTGATATATTTATACAAAACATAATCAAAAGCGTATCGGATACTGTCACGGTGGTAATAACCATCACCGGGTACTTCCTGAAAACAGACAATATCCGGCTGAAGTTCCTTTATGTAAGCTGCAGCTTCATTCATTATGTACATCTTATTCCAACTAAAATGACTGGTATTGTAAGTGACTACAGTCAGAGGCGTTCCTTCCGAATCAACAACTTCTAGTTTATTCCAATAGAGTGGCTGATAAACTGCCAATAAATAATCTATATGTAGTAGAATGGCAAACAGAGAAATAAGGCTTCTCCACTTCTTCTTTGTAAACAATTGAGTTATTCCCATCAACAGATTGCCCGCCAATATTGGCCAAACAGCTAATGTCAAAAGAGAAAGCCAAATACAAATACCCTCAACATAGTACCCTCCGATCAAACAAAGAAAGGATAAGATAACAAAGAATATCTGAAAAAAGTTATTTAAACTTTTCAAAGGTATAAAAAGACGAATTCTTAAAGTTGGAATTAATTTTCTTCCGTTAAGTCATTAATCATTTTGTCAATGACAGATAATAGTTCTGGAACATTTTCTTTACTAATTCGAAAAATCTCAAGAGCATCCACATCAAAATAATGATGAACAATGATATCACGTATTCCCATCACATTTTTCCAAGGAATTTCCGGATAATTAATAAGAAACTGTCTATTGGTTATTTTGTCTAAATTCTTTAAACTTTCTCCGATAGCTGTCAATTTCATACAAATACTATCGAGAAGAGTAACACCACTCTCACTTAACAAAAAATCATCAGGTGAATGAATAGCAGAAGAACGCTTTATGATTTGTATCAAAGAGTCATGAAGCAACTGCAAGATATGGAGTACTACTAGTTTATTATACATAAATACCCTCCTTTAAAATTCGGTCACGCAAAAAAGAGTCCATTTGCTTTCGCAAACGTACGATATCTACTTTACAACCTAATAGTTCTTCCAATTCACATTTAATGCCTGACAAAACAAAGAAGCCGCGTAACTCTCCCTCCACATATATATCTACATCACTATTTTCAGTCTGTTCATTACGCGCAACAGAACCAAATATACCCATCCGGGTAATACCGTAATTGTCGGCATTCCTCTGCATATATCCTCGCAGTAAAGCGATGTATTCTGTTGTTGATTTCATATGTTATAAATTTCTTATTTACAAAGATAGAAATTTATTCCTTATCCAACACCTCATACTCCGAATTCTTACTCTTGAACTCAGGTACAATCCCTTTCATATACTTAACTGTACCCATTTTATCCACTTTGATCGCCAAATCGATTAACGGACTCATGACCTTACAAATGTCTTCGTAGTCATATTCTCTCACCTGGGCACGATATATTTTGGCGTTATTCGTAGGGAGGGTATTTTCTTTCGTTGCCAGAAGTTCTTCATATAGTTTCTCGCCGGGACGAAGACCGGTATACTGGATTTCTATATCTTCATCGGGGATAAGACCTGCCAGTTCAATCATACGGCGAGCCAGATCGGCGATCTTTACAGGAGAACCCATATCAAAGACAAATATCTCATTTCCCTTACCCATAAAGGCTGCTTCCAGTACCAAGCGACATGCCTCCGGGATCGTCATGAAATAACGGATAATGTCGGGATGGGTGACTGTTAAAGGACCGCCTTTCGCTAATTGCTCACGGAAACGGGGAATAACGGAGCCGTTACTGCCTAATACATTTCCAAAACGGGTGGTGATAAAATGGGTTTTACCCGGATGCAAACCTTTACTGATAGCAATGCTCAGGCTTTGTACATAGATTTCTGCCAGACGCTTGGAAGCTCCCATCACATTCGTCGGATTGACAGCTTTGTCGGTAGAAACCATAATGAACTTATCGACATTATACCTGACTGCCATATCCGCTACATTACGCGTACCGTATACATTCGTATGAACGGCTTCACAGGGATTCTCCTCCATCAAAGGTACATGCTTATAGGCGGCAGCATGAAATACATATTGAGGCTGAAAACGACGGAAAACAGATTCAACACGATCGATCATCCGGATATCTCCCATTACAGGAGTAAATTCTACCTGAGGAAATTTTTCTTCCAGTTCCAGGCGTATATTGTGCATGGGGGTTTCGGCACTGTCGAACAGGACCAGCTGCTTCAGGTCGAAGGTACACAACTGGCGGCAAAGTTCGCTGCCTATAGAACCGGCAGCTCCGGTGACTAGTACGACTTTTCCTTTCAGGGAAGCGACGATCTCTGTCATATTGATACAAATCTCCTCACGACCCAGCAAATCTTCTATATGTACTTCAGGCAGGTTATGAAAGTTGATTTTTCCTTTTTTCAGTTCGTCGACCGAAGGAAGTATCAACATACGAACTTTTTTCTTCTCACAGTAGCGGACCAGACGTTCACTCTCCTCCTTTACCAAACGATAGTCGGTGAACAAGACCGCTTTGATATTTTTCCGGTTAACCAAATGGTTAAAGTCTACCTGCTCTTTGATCGAATAAATACAGCATTTACCTACACGTAAACGTTTATAATCTCCAAAACGAAGAAATCCGCATACCTTATATGGTAATTTGTCATTCAATGATGTATCAAACAAGAATGTTCCGGGTTTATCAGCTTGATAAATCAATAGCTTTCCTTGATTTGAGGATACACTATTGACTATAATCGTATAGAAAATAATCATGAAAACACGGAGAATAGTCAAGAGAAAGAATGTCAGGAACAAGTCGACTACGGCTCCCAACGCTAATTCACGAGGAGATTGAATCGTCGTGGTCAGATAAACCAAAACGACAATGAAGAGTACCTTTAGTAAGGATGATAAAGCCAGACGCCCTGCTTCAGTAAAAGCAGAGTGACGGATCACACCTTTATAAGTCTGGCATAAAAAGAAACTGACCAGACTGGCACAAAAGGAAATAAATAATATATGAAAAAGAGAATCGTCTACAAGCTCCGTCCCCAGAATATACCATAGAAATGACAGGGAAGTCGCAGTAGCCAGAATTGATAAAAATAAATCAATAAATAAGACGATCCAACGGTTAAAGAATTTAACACGTGATAATACTAGCGCAAAACCATTGATATTCATAAGTTGTAAATTAGGGGTATTATGTGAAAAGGTTCGTCAGTCCCAAACGGCCAACTTACATAAACTACTGATGTTCTTATAGTTAAAGGCAATTGGAGTGACTAAAAAAAACGATCGTTTTTTTTAGTCACTCCATCTTGGCAAATTTTTGTTAACCCATGATTGATGCGGTATTTTGAAAAAATCAAATTAAAACATTGGAAAACAAATAGATAAATTTCTCGAAACTCTTTGTTTTTCAACAAATATCACTTACATTTGCAGCACAAAAAAATGACTAGAAAAAACGATCGTTTTTTCTAGTCATTTTGATTTTTAGAGCTTTTCAAAGTTTTGCTTAATTTACATTCTGAAACACTTCAATCTCCTATATTTATGCATGACATAGTCTTTTTGAACATAAAAAACCCTGAGAAGCATTATAACTTCCCAGGGTTTTCTTATTAAGAATCTCTTTCCTCTACTTATGTGTATCTTCCAAAATAAATTTAAGTGTTCCGGCGTTTACCAGTTCTTCTTGAGAAATGGTATAACCTTTCAACTTCTTTCCTCCTGCCGTCACTTCCTTTATATAGATATCTTCCGGGGTCTGATGCATGGATTCGATTACCAATTCTCCCTTCGGATAGAATTTCTTATTCAAGTCGATAGTAACTTTATTGAAGGTCGGTGAAGTAAGCACATAATCCATATCTCCCGGACAGGCAGGATAAAATCCCATCATAGAGAATACAGCCCAGGTCGACATTGTTCCGGTATCATCGTTACCGGGGAGACCGTTCGGCGCATTGTGGTAATACTTATTCAACAATTCACGAACAAGTTTTTGTGTACGCCAAGCTTCGCCTTTGAAATAGCTGAACAGATACGGATAGGCAATATCCGGTTCATTAGCCATATCGTAGTGACCTTCATCAAATACCATTTGTAGCTTATCGACAAATTTCTTCTGTCCTCCCATCAACTTAACCAAACCGGGGATATCGTGAGGAACATAGAATGTATAGTTCCAGGCACTTCCTTCATGGAAACCGGGATTAGGTTCGAAGTTTTCACCTTGTTTCGGGTTGAAAGGTGAATAGAATGTTCCGTCAGGCAGGATCGGACGAAGTGTACCGAACTCCTTACTGTAATAGTGTTTATACCCCATTGAACGGTCATGGAACAATTTAGCATCTTCTTTCTTGCCTAATGCCTTGGCAAACCGGGATAGGTTCCAGTCAGCGATATAATATTCCAGAGCGTGTGAAACAGAGTTATCGTACTGTTCACGAAGAGGAACATATCCTTTACTCATATAATCATTATTGTCCGGACGAAGCAGGTTGAACTCGCCGGGAGTAGTAGCTCCTTTACGCATCGCTTCGTAAGCTGTTTCTACATCGAAGTCACGTAAACCGCGCATCCAGGCATCTACTATATAGGGTATAGAAGGATCGCCTTCCATAGTCAGAGTCTCACGTCCATAGAGTTCCCATTTAGGCAGCCAACCGCTTTCCTTATACATATCGATCATGGTACGGATAATATCCAACTGACGTTCGGGGAAGAGTAAAGTCATCAAGGTGCTAACATTACGATATGTATCCCACAAAGAGAATACAGTGTAGCGATTACCAGTTGTATGACCGACCTTCAGGCTTTCCATCATCGGATATTCACCGTTTACATCCTGGATAATATTCGGATGGATCAACAGGTGATAGAGAGCCGTATAGAAAATTGTCTTATCATCTTTAGAGCCTCCTTCTACTTTAACACGAGACAGGTCGTTGTTCCACATAGTGCTTGCGGCATTTCTTACCTTGTCGAAGTTAAAATCGGGTTGCTCCGTATTCATATTCAGGCGGGCATTTTCTATGCTGACGAAAGAGACACCCATCTTCACTTCAATGACTTCGTTTTCCTCTGTGTCATAGGTGAACCATACGCCGATATCGTCACCGCTCATTTCACGGTTGTATTTGGTGTAGAGTTTATACTTGCCGGAATAGATATCCCATTCGGCCTCTACCCCCTTCATTTCACGCTGTTTTTTCCAGTAACCTACTTGTTTGGGGGCTTTACTCACCTTCATAACAAAATAGATGGGGAAAACAGCCTGGGGATTATAACAGAAAGTTCCCAGCAGTTTGCTTCCTTCGATCTCCGTATCACTGACCATACGGACAGTTGCTCCGGTTTCGTTTGTAAGTCCTTCACCCAGGTTCAGGAGAATATTGCCTTGTCCTTTCGGGAAAGTGAAACGGCTCAGTCCTGTACGCATACTGGCTGTTGCTTCAGCTTTAATATTGTATTTGGTCAGGACGTTACCATAGTATCCCGGATGGGCAGTTTCGTCTTTGTATTTACTGCCGTATTGCTTGTAGTCTACATTCAGTTCGCCGGCTGTAGGCATCAGTAAAAGACTCCCCAATTCAGGGCAACCGACTCCACTCAGGTTTACATGAGCAAAACCTGTAAAGAAATCGTTGTCGGATGAGTAGGGAGTCGACCACCACTGGCTATCCTTATCGAAGCGGTTACTCTCCGACCCCATCACATTGAATGGAGTGACACTCATCATACCCTGGGGACAGATGGCTCCGGGATTGGTTGTCCCGTAGTTGCTGGTCCCGATAAAGGGATTTACATAATCTACCGGCTGTTGTGCTGCTGCCATCAGGCTTCCACACAATAGGAGGCTCATTACTTGCTTCTTCATTCTTGATTTATTTAGTTAATAATTTAAATATATGCGTATCGATTTACCAAACGACGATCTCGTCCACAAAGATAAATCCATTGTTGGCTTCGATAGCCTTCAAGCGGACATAACGGGCTTTCCATTCACCATTGAAAGTATATTCCTGGAAAGATAGCTCCGGATCTTTGTTTGATGCTGTTGTCGGAATAATGCCCTGAGAGGTGAAATTGGTTCCATCTTCAGATGTAAGCAGCTCCACACTGGCCGGCTGATACACTCCCGGACCGATCAGTTGCATGAAGCGGGCTGAAACTTTATGGATATCGGTTGTCTCTTCCATATCGATCACACAGTCCAAATCGTTCAGATAGCCTTGCCAACGACCATCCAGATAGGTTAGTCCACCACGGTATCCGTCAAGCAGGGCATTCATGCCGCCGGCCATATAGCCGGGATATAGCTTACTATTATAATGTATGAGTTTGTTGATACCGCGATGATAATCGACTTTCTTTTCGGTCGGAGTACCTTGTAACTCTCCATTTTTAAAGATAGCCGCTTTGATATAAGCTGAATCTTTTACCATAATCATACCATCGTAAAGGAAGGAAGAAGCGGTGGGAACAGTTCCATCTGTTGTGTAACGAATTTCAGCCGGATACTTTTCTGCATCCAGAAAGACTTCGATCTGTTTATTGACCGTGTCGACCTTCATCGTTACTTCAAGTTCGTCAGAAAGGGTAAATGTATTAATACCCATTTGTTGTAATTTTCCGATATGAGCATTCATGCGTGGCTTGAAGTCTTCCCATTCACGCTTTTCCTGAGGCGACCAGGCTATCTCGGCCAAAGCCAGGGCACGCGGATACATCATATATTCCAAATGCTTTTCATCCTGAATATATTCCGTCCAGGTATTGGCTTGAACTCCCATAATATGCTTACTCTCTTCAGCTGTAAGCGAATCTGCCGGAACCGGGTTATAGCTATATACTTTTTTAATCGGAGTGTATCCGCCAATGGCATACGGTTGCGTTTTAGGATCTGCCTGATAGAAATCGAAATACATATAGTTACCGGGTGTCATGATTACATCGTGTCCCATACGGGCTGACTTAATTCCACCACTTTCACCGCGCCAGGACATAACGGTCGCTTCAGGAGCCAGACCGCCTTCTAGGATTTCATCCCAACCGATCAGTTTACGATTTTTGGAAATCAGATAATCTTCAGCCTTATGGATCATATAACTCTGAAGTTCGTCGACACTCTTCATTCCGTTCTTCTTCATCAAAGCCTGACATTTCGGACAGGTTTTCCAGGCACCTTTACCCGCTTCATCACCACCGATATGAATATATTCGGAAGGGAACAACTCGATTACTTCATCCAGTACATCTTCCATAAAAGTAAATGACTGGGGATTACCAATACAGAAATCACCATTCTTATAAGGTATACCGGAACAACTCAATTCCGGATATGCAAACAGGACTTCTTCCGAGTGACCCGGAAACTCGATCTCCGGTATTATATTAATATGTTTGGATGCTGCATAGGCAACAATCGCACGGATATCGTCTTTGGTATAGTAGCCTCCATAAGCTCCCGGAGTTCCTTCCGGCAGATATTTACGATCTTTCCCATCCCACCATTTCCTCCAGTCGGATTCTGTACGGAAAGCCGTTTCTGTTGTCAGCTTAGGATATTTATCCATCCGGATACGCCAGCCACCGGCATCCGTAAGATGAAGGTGAAGGTTATTCAATTTATAAAAGGACATTACATCCAACAATTTAAAGACTTCTTCTTTCGGGAAGAAATGGCGCGACACATCCAGGTGCATCCCACGATACTTGAAACGGGGTTCATCCTGTATGGTAACATAAGGAAAACCCTGCGGTGAGAACAACTGGCGGAGTGTCTGTTCGCCATAGAACAGACCCGCTTCGGTAGCCGCTTTCAAGTCGATACCCTTTTCATTGACAGTTAGTCGATATCCTTCCGGATTTCCACCTAATGATTCATCCACAATAAAATGGACATTTGCAGGTTTTTCAGAAGAGAAGACTGCAGCACTATCAGCTTTAAAGAAACCTCCCGATGCGCTGACCTGTGCAGGCAGCGGGATTACGTTCAGTTGCACTGTCTCTTTCGGAGAGCAAGCAAAAAGAAACAAAGAACACACTACGGTGACACCTGTCATCGTCATGCGCGATTGTTTTGGCAGTAACATAATAATCAGTTTTTGTGTATTTATTCTTGGTGCGGTAAATATACAAAGAAAAAGGGAAAATCCCGTAAGAGATTTTCCCTTTATATGAAAAGAAAGCCGCACCGTAGATATGAACAAACTCCGTATGACAGGATTTGAGTGCTTTGCCACCTTTGTAATCCGCTGTGCGAAGCATCCCCGAAGGGTGCGGCCCGCCATTAGCGACAAGAGCTGTGTCTCGGAATTAAAATAAACTGATGAGTTTCCCAATCGAACAAGTGCGGCTAACTCATTTTTCTTATTACAAAGATATGTAAAGGCTTTGAATATACCAAACAAAATGCTAAGTATTTCCCCTTAAATATTGAATAAAAAAGTAAACTCTCAGTGTTTCAAAACGTATGAATTGCAAAAAGTAAACAAAAAAAGAGTCCCCAAACGAGGACTCTTCTCCTATTGACATTATGATATATCAATTACTTTACTTTAGCAACGATTGCTTTGAAAGCTTCCGGATGGTTTACAGCCAGGTCGGCCAACACTTTACGGTTGATTTCAATACCTGCAGCGTGTAAAGCTCCCATCAAACGAGAGTAAGACATACCTTCCAAACGTGCAGCCGCGTTGATACGCTGGATCCACAATGCGCGGAAGTTACGTTTCTTGTTACGACGGTCACGGAAAGCATAAGTCAAACCTTTTTCCCAGGTATTCTTTGCTACGGTCCACACGTTCTTACGTGCACCATAATAACCTCTGGTAAGTTTTAAAATCCGTTTTCTTTTTGCTCTTGAAGCAACATGATTTACTGATCTAGGCATAATTCTAATCTGTTTTGAATGTTAGCGCCATCTTAATTTTTGATGATCTTACTTGCTAAATACATTCGGTTAATAAAAATCTTTGTAAAACTCGCTTAATTTAAGAAGATTACTTCATGCCAAGCATTAGCTTAACACTGTTTACATCAACAGAAGCTACAAGGCCTGTGTGAGTAAGGTTTCTCTTAGCTTTTTTAGTCTTCTTAGTCAAAATGTGACTTTTAAAAGCGTGTTTTCTTTTGATCTTTCCTGTTCCGGTAAGGGCGAACCTCTTTTTGGCACCGGAATTAGTCTTCATCTTAGGCATTTTCCAATTTTGTTTTAATTATTAAACTTGACACCCTCTAACGGGCGGTTTTTCTTATTCTTCATTTTCGTCAGCCTCAGACTCAGTCTTAGGCTTCAGAGTTATAACTTTCTTCACCACAGGTTTTGCAGGTCCTGCTGCATTTGCCGATTTCGGTGCAGCTGCCGGAGCTCCTGCTTTTTTAGGTGTCAGCATGATAATCATACGTTTACCTTCCAATACCGGTAATTGTTCTACCTTACCATACTCTTCCAGATCATTGGCAAAACGAAGTAATAATACTTCTCCCTGCTCTTTGAAAAGAATGGAACGTCCTTTAAAGAACACATACGCTTTAACCTTTGCTCCTTCTTCCAGAAATCCTTTGGCATGTTTCAACTTAAAGTTATAATCATGATCGTCAGTCTGAGGTCCGAAACGAATCTCCTTCACTACAACTTTAACTGACTTGGCTTTCTGCTCTTTCTGTCTTTTTTTCTGCTGATAGAGGAATTTCTGGTAATCGGTTACTCTACAAACGGGGGGCGCAGCATTGGGTGAAATCTCTACCAGGTCAAGTTCCAAATCTCCGGCAATTTTCAAAGCCTGAGAGATCGGGTATACTCCCGGTTCTACATTGTCACCTACTAAACGAACTTCACGAACACGAATACGTTCGTTGATTCTGTACTGTTCTTTCAGATTGTCATTCTTCATTCAAAAAGATTTATTCTCCTCGTTATTAGTTATTTACTTATTATTTTTCTGCCAACGATTCATCATTTCCTCTACTTCATCGTTTAAAAGCGCTGCAAAGGTAGCAATTTTCATCGAACCTTTATCACCTTCGCCCTGTTTTCTTACAGAAACTTCATTATTTTCTGCTTCTTTTTCTCCGACAATGAGCATATAAGGAATACGTTTCAATTCGTTATCACGAATCTTACGGCCAATTTTTTCATTTCTATCGTCTACCAATACACGGATATCCTGCTCTTCCAATTGACGGGCAATGCCCCATGCATAATCATTGAACTTTTCGCTGATAGGCATGATACAAACCTGATCCGGAGTCAGCCACAACGGGAACTTACCGCCGGTATGTTCGATCAATACGGCAACAAAACGTTCCATTGAGCCGAACGGTGCACGGTGGATCATTACGGGACGATGCTTTTTATTATCTTCTCCGGTATATTCCAGTTCGAAACGTTCCGGTAGATTATAGTCCACCTGGATTGTTCCCAGCTGCCAACGACGGCCGATAGCATCTTTCACCATAAAATCGAGCTTCGGTCCATAAAATGCTGCTTCACCATATTCAATCTTCGCTTTCAGGCCTTTTTCCTGGCAAGCTTCGATGATAGCGGTTTCAGCCTTTTCCCAGTTATCTTCCGAGCCGATATATTTATCTCTGTTTACTTTATCACGTAAGGAAATCTGTGCTTCGAAGTTTTCAAAGTCAAGAGCCTTAAAGATGATAAAGATAATATCCATTACTTTCAGGAATTCATCCTTCAACTGATCCGGACGGCAGAACAAGTGAGCATCATCCTGAGTAAAGCCACGCACCCTTGTCAAACCATGCAACTCGCCACTTTGTTCATAACGGTATACGGTACCGAACTCTGCAAAACGAAGAGGCAGGTCTTTGTATGAACGCGGGAACGATTTGAAGATTTCACAGTGGTGAGGACAGTTCATCGGTTTCAACAGGAACTCTTCACCTTCCTGCGGAGTATGGATCGGCTGGAACGAATCCTTACCGTATTTTGCATAGTGACCTGATGTCACATACAACTGCTTGGCTCCGATATGCGGAGTCATCACCTGCTGGTAACCGTATTTCTTCTGAATACGTTTCAGGAAATCTTCCAGTTTCAAACGCAACTGAGTACCGCGAGGTAACCACAAAGGCAAACCTGCTCCTACTGCAGTAGAGAATGTAAACAATTCCAGTTCCTTACCGATCTTACGGTGGTCACGCTTCTTCGCTTCTTCCAGTAATGTCAGATATTCATCCAACATTTTCTTTTTCGGGAAAGTGATACCATACAGACGTACCAACTGTTTACGTTTTTCATCACCACGCCAATAAGCACCGGCCACGCTCAGAATCTTAACAGCTTTCAAGTAAGAAGTGTTAGGCAAGTGCGGACCACGACACAGGTCGGTAAAAGAGCCTTGTGTATAGGTGGTTATCTTACCATCTTCCAATTCACTGATCAACTCAGTTTTATATTCTTCACCTCTGTCACCGAACATTTTCATGGCATCTGCCTTGGTTATGTCCTGACGTTTGATTTCTTCTTTTCTGGCTACCAGTTCAAGCATTTTTGCTTCAATAGCTGCAAAATCGCCTTCTTTGATTGTAACTTCACCCGGATCCACATCGTAGTAGAATCCATTCTCGATAGCCGGACCGATACCGAATTTGATACCAGGATAAAGCTCCTGCAGGGCTTCTGCCATCAGGTGGGCACTTGAGTGCCAGAATGCATGTTTACCTTCTTCGTCATCCCATTTTAACAGATTCACTGTCGAATCCTGCATAATAGGGCGAGTCAAATCCCATGTTTCTCCATTCACACTTGCGGCCAAAACTTCCTGAGCCAAACGGGAACTGATACTTTCTGCAATCTGCATTGCAGTAGTCCCTTCGGCATACTCTCTTACGGAATTATCCGGAAATGTAATCTTTATCATAATCTGTTCTCTATAATTCTTTATAATTAGGATGCAAATTTAGCATTCTTTTTCGTAAAATAATCCTTTTGCGCCAAAAGATATATGCTTTAAACCCAAAACAGACATGTTTTGTTGGCAAACCATATCTGTTTTGAACTTAATAAGTAATATACATTAGTTGCTTGTCATGCGCTTAATGATACTATAAGCATTTATAATACCGAGTTCGCCAGCTTTGCTTAGGTCGGCAATACCCTGATTGGCATCGCCCAGAGATAAACGTGCCAACCCCCGATTGAAGTAAGCTTCTGCAAAGTCGGGATCGCGCTTGATCGCTTCGTTGTAGTCCTGAATAGCAGCTCTGAAGTCACGCTGTACACAACGCAGGTTTCCCCTGTTGAAGTAAGCGTAAACAAAGCCTGGATTTAAACGGATAACCATATCATAATCGCGTGTGATCATTTCATGCTCGTAGGCTCTCTTATTCTCTTTTACACTTGCCGATGAAGGATCGGACGGTGTTCTCGACAAAGACTGATTCTTACCAATATTGAAGTTCATACTTCCCATGGAAGCAGACAGGTCATCCGTTGTCGACGCCTGAGACATATCGTAAACCAATTGCTTATAGCGTACTACTGCACGGTTGAAATAAGCCATTGTATAGGTAGGATCAAGTTCTACTACTTTATTGAAGTCTTTGATTGCTTCGGAAAAGTCCTGCACCAGCATATAATCGACAGCACGGCCGAAATACGCATCCGCATTGGTAGGCCTGGCCTCTATTTTAGCAGAAAAATCATTGATCGATGCAAAATGTACAGCAATCTGATCTTCCGTAAGGGCTGCTTCCTCATTGGTGATCCGAAGTTTACGCGACAGAATCATACGGGCATTGAACTCTTCAATCATCTTATCATAATAGACAATCTTTTTGATCGGATCAATTTTTTCGTAATATGTCAGGACAAACTGAGGTTCGAGATCCACACGGACATTACGATCCTGTACACGTCCACGAACATCGCTCTGATATTTATTTCTCCGTTCTTCATCTTTATCATATACCACCAGGCGATTAAACTTGCTGATATTCTTATCCGATTTTTCACGGGTATTTTCGTCTTTACTACCTGAAGAGGAAGAATTGTTCCCCTGCCCTGTTCCACTGTTTGAAGCCGTAGCTGTTCCGGATTGTCCTCCTGTCTGCTGGTTTTTCTTGGCGTTATTTTCCATTTCGATAGCAGTCCAGTAGTCACGGTCGGCACCTACCGCATCGTTGATCTTACGTTTGGCATCAGAGCGACTGAAATATCCGGGAGTAAAGTTAGGATACTGTCCGAGCACCACATCGAAGTCGCGTATGGCACCCCGGTAATCACCGGTTTCAAAACGGAGTAAAGCCCGGTTGTAATAGGCCATATAGTTATCCGGCTCCAACTGGATGACTACATCGAAATCTTCAATAGCCCGGTTGTTGTCTCCTACCTGATAGCGAAGCAAACCACGATTGAAGCGAGCAATCAGGTTATTCTTATCCATATTGATAACCTGGTCATAATCGGCCATAGCGCCACGAAGATCGTTCATCTGATAACGCACCAGACCACGGTTAATGTAATATCCGCCTTCACGGGTATTTAATTTAATCGCCTCATTCAAATCGGCGAGTGCATCTTTCAGGTTGTTTGTCTGATAAAGCAAAATAGCGCGGTTCCCGTAAGCCGGAGCATAATAAGGATCCATCTCGATTGCCTTGTTGTAATCGGCAAGCGCTTTTACGGTATCTCCTTTCTCGCTATACATGGCACCACGTGTCAGATAATTCATCGAGTATTTAGGATGCGCTTTCATCAGCACATCAAATGTCTTTTCCGCTTCGTCATAATCCTTCCGTTGGATATTGGCAACGGCTTTGTTGACGAGCATCTGCCGGTCTTCGGGTTTAAACTCAAGACCTTTATCATAATCAGTTATGGCCTCTGCATATTTTTCCTGGCTCTGACGAGCTATTCCGCGGGCATAATAAGCCTGCACTAAAAAAGGGTTCCGCTGAAGACATAATGTACAGTCTTCCTCGGCACCCTTATAATCATCTAAGTTCACTTTAGCTACTGCACGGTAAAAATACGGTTCCGCCAACCAGGGCTTCGCTTTGATTACCTGATTGAAATACTGTATTGACAGGACATAGTCCTCAAAATACAAAGCATTACGTCCTATGGCCAGTACACGGTCCGTATTGATCTGTGCTACCAGCGAAAGTGAACATATTTGTAATATAAAAAAGAGTATTGCCTTCTTCATCTATTCTAAATATCAACTTGAGTGAGGCAAAAATAAGTAAATTATCTTACTTAGGCTCTATTTTTACCATCAAATGATCTTTTGTAATTTTATCTCCCTCTTTTACATCCAATTCGGCAACCACTCCGGACACCGGAGCTACGATACGATTATACATCTTCATCGCTTGGTGGATAAGGAGTAACTGACCGGCTTCAACCTGTTGTCCCTTTTCCACATGAATCTTCACAATTGTACCCGGAAGAGTAGAAATCACATCACCGACGAAGGGCTTATGCCACATCTTACGGTTCTTATATTTCTCTGTAAGCAGCGTTTTGTATTTACGGGCGGTAACTACAAAATCCACATATTCATTTTCTTTATTTTCCATATTCCAAAAGTATATTACGGATTCAATTAGAACGGAGGAATTCCGTGCTTTTTAGCTGGTCTGTATTCCTCTTTCAAAACAGAAAGTTTCAAAGCGTGAAGCAACAACGCACGTGTTTCTTTCGGTTCGATAACAGAATCGATAAATCCTTTTGAAGCTGCCACATAAGGATTAGCGAACTTCTCAATATACTCTTTTACTTTTTCCTGACGCATTGCATTCTGGTCTTCAGCTTCCATGATCTCCTTACGGAAGATAATGTTTGCTGCACCTTCCGGTCCCATTACAGCGATTTCTGCACTCGGCCATGCAAACATAAAGTCGGCACCCAGGTGACGAGAGTTCATTGCAATATAACCACCACCATAGGCTTTACGCAAGATAACGGTAATCTTAGGCACAGTAGCTTCAGAATAAGCATACAATACTTTAGCTCCGTGACGGATCACACCGGCATGTTCCTGGTCTACGCCCGGCAGATAACCCGGCATATCCTCCAATGTGATAATAGGAATATTGAATGAGTCGCAGAAGCGGATAAAACGAGCGGCTTTGTCTGCACTGTCGCAATCCAATACCCCTGCCAGTACCATCGGCTGGTTAGCAACGAAACCGACAGTTTCGCCCCCCATACGACCGAAGCCGACTACGATATTGGCAGCCCACAATTCCTGTACTTCCAGGAAGTCAGAATCATCGACAATACATTTAACAACGTCGCGAACATCATACGGCTGCTTCGGATCAGCAGGAACAACCTGTTCAATGTTCAACATTGCAGATGGTTCTTTAGCTTCTATCGTTTTAGCACGGTCTGTATTATTCCAAGGGATAAAGCTTACCAAACGTTTTACCTGATCGAAACATTCCTGTTCACTCAGGGCATAGAAGTGAGCATTGCCTGTTGTTTCCGCATGAACACGGGCACCACCCAGGTCTTCCATAGAGATATCTTCACCTAACACAGTCTTGATAACATTCGGACCGGTGATAAACATCTTAGAGATGTTTTCCACTACAAACACGAAGTCTGTCAATGCCGGAGAATAAACAGCACCACCGGCACACGGGCCCAGGATCAAAGATATTTGAGGAATAACACCTGAGGCAATTGTATTTCTATAGAATATTTCACCATATCCGGCCAAAGCGCCAACACCTTCCTGAATACGGGCACCTCCCGAGTCGTTGATACCGATAATCGGACATTTCATCTTCAGTGCATGGTCCATGATCTTCGTGATCTTACGGGCATGCTGCAAGCCTAATGAACCACCGGCAACCGTAAAGTCCTGTGCATAGATACATACCGGAGCACCGAAGATAGTACCTGTACCTGTAACTACACCGTCACCCGGAAAGTCCTTCTTGTCCATCCCAAAATCGCGACCATCATGCTTAACAAACAAATCGTACTCATGAAAAGAGTTCTTGTCCAGCAAGGAAAGAATACGTTCACGGGCAGTAAGTTTACCCATAGCGACCTGCTTTTCGATAGCAGCTTCGCCTCCACCCATCTCTACAACGGCTTTCTTCTCCCTGAGGGCCTGAATGTTTTTACTTAAATCTGTCATACTGATTATTTAATAGAGTTTTATTATTTACCGACAGCTTTTGCTCTGTATGAACAACGAGCAGTCCCTTTAATAATACTATTTAGTTTTCCTTTATTCAATTGGCGACGGATAGGTGACACATTATCTATGAACACATGGCCTTCCAAATGCTCACATTCGTGCTGTACCACACGGGCTGCAAAACCATCCACTACTTCATCGTGCTCCACCAGATCCGCATCCAGATATTTCACCCGGATCTTTTTAGCACGGGATACCTTTTCATGTACTCCCGGAAGACTGAGACAGCCTTCTTCCATTGAAATTTCCTCTTCGCTACGTTCCACGATATCCGGATTGATCATCGCACGTTTGAATCCTTTACATTCGGGAAAATCGTCCCCCATCACATCGGCATCGATCACCAACAGACGAAGCGACAATCCCACCTGGGGAGCTGCTAATCCAACTCCGTCGGCATTGTACATGGTATCAAACATGTTAGCCACTAATTGTTTTAAATCGGGATAATCTTTAGGAACATCTTCAGCCTCTTTTCTTAATACGGGCTGACCATATAAGTATACTGGTAAAATCATAAACTAAAACTGATATTTTTTATTTTCTAAATATGATTGTAGGATAATAACGGCACTGATCTCATCTACCAAACCTTTATCCTGTCTTTTCTTCTTCTTTAAACCACCGTCAAGCATTGCCTTATGTGCCAGAACAGAAGTAAAACGCTCATCATAATATTCTACCGGAATATCCGGGATAGTTCGTTTCAGATGTGTAACAAAAGCCTCTACATATTTCATATTCTCGGAGGGTTCATTATTCATCTGCTTAGGTTGACCGACAACAAACAGATCAACCGGTTCCTTAGATACATAACCGGATAACCAGGTAACAAGTTCACCACTTGGCACTGTCGTCAGACCGTTTGCAATCATTTGCAAAGTATCCGTAACAGCAATCCCGGTACGCTTCCGGCCATAATCAATTGCTAGTATCCTTCCCATCGGCTGCAAAGATAGCACAAATATGCATTCGTATTACACAAATACATAAAAAGTGTGCAATTTATAAGTTTAATAGGCATTCTTTTCACCTTTTGACATATTCAAAACCGTCACTACAATGATCTTCAGATCCAGGAAAAACGACCAGTTTTCGATGTACCACACATCCCTCTTTACACGGCCTTCCATCTGTTCCAATGTTTTTGTTTCTCCACGGTAGCCGGTTACCTGCGCCCATCCTGTAACTCCCGGCTTTACCAGGTGACGCACCATATATTTATCGATAAGGGCAGAATATTGCTCTGTATGTTTCAGCATATGAGGACGGGGCCCTACTACCGACATTTCCCCTTTCAATACATTAATAAACTGAGGAAATTCATCCAGGTTCGTACGGCGAAGAAAATCACCGACACGGGTTTTACGGGGATCATCTTTTGCGGCCTGTAATTTATCGGCATCAGCATTCACACGCATTGTACGGAATTTATAACACTCAAAATCCTGCCCATACAGACCTGTACGTTTTTGTTTGAAAAAGATAGGCCCCGGTGAAGTTATCTTTATCAGAGTTCCGATGATAACATAAAGCACAGGATAGATCGTCAATAAAACGCCCAAAGAAAAAATAATATCAAAAGACCGTTTTAAAGCCCGGTTATAAGCAGCCTGCAATGGTTCACGGCGGATAGCCAACAATGGAATCGACTCCATTATTTCCATAACAAGGCTCTTCTTTATATTCCTGTAAAACTCCGGAACAATATAGAAACGAATCATATGCTTTTCTGCAAAATTCATTATCCGCAATATCTTTTCATCCTGTGTTCCCGGCAATGTACAATACACCTCGTCTATATCGTTTGCCAGAACATAGTCCTCCACTTCGTGTGTCATTCCCAGATAGTTTGGCAATGCACTTTGCAAGGATAAGTTATCATCGAAAAAGCCCATTACATTAAAACCGTATGACAGATCATCTTTCATGACCCGATACAATTCCATACCATTCTTTCCGGCTCCGACAATAATAATTTTCTTAAAGTTGTATCCCTTTCTCCGGTACATTTTCAGAGTAACACGAACCAAAACACGCCAAAGCGAAAAGACCACAACCGTAATTACATAATAGACCAACAGGAATGTCGCCAAGACATCACCGATATTCAGGAATATAAGACAGGTAGCAAACAAAAAGACCTGTATAGATATCAGGGCAAAAGCACGCTGAACGATCTTATCGATAAAAACAACCGCCACATGCAATTGCATGGGGATAAAATAAAGAGAGAAAAAATAACAAAAATTCAATAGAAGAATCACCTCTCTCAGGCTATAAGATATCGCTTTCGTATAAAACTCCCCCAAACCATAATAGACAGCAAAGAACAGCAGATTTATCACAAGCAAATCGCCCATTCCTATACACCATTGGATAAGGTAGCCATGTTTTTTGTCGAATTCCATAATTATATTCTAAAATTCCACAAAAGTAATCATAAATCCGTGCAAAAAAAAGGCCGCACAACATAATGTGCAGCCTTTTTCAGATATAATTAAAAAATAATTAATTATTTGCAGACATGATAACAACACGGTTCCAGTTGTTTTCGCTATACGGCTGTTCATCCGAACCTCTCCATTCGATAGTGATCTGGTTAGAGTTGATACCGTATTTTTCGATCAATTCTTTAGCAACGGCTTTAGCACGTTTTTCAGAAAGACCCATATTATACTTAGAGTTACCTGTATTCTTATCAGCATAACCGATAACCTTGATCGGAGTATTGCTACCCTTCATGAATTCAGCAGTATTGTAAATATTGATCTGCTGATTCTTGTCGATCTTAGAGCTATTCAGACGGAAATATACTACATTGTCAACGTAATTGTTTACAACAGTTGTTACCACTTCTTCGCATTCAGGACAAGACTCCGGACGTTTGCTTAACTCATCGTTAGCAGCACGCAGAGAGTTGATCTGATTGTTCAGGTCATTCAACAAAGCGTAATCCATCGGTTCCAATACTTCGAAATCAGTTTTACCCAATTTGAATGTCAAACCTGCACTTACCTGAGCAATACCGTCAGTCAGGTGATACATAGAAATACGGTTAAACTGTTCGTTCAATAAAGAAGCCTGAACTTCCACGTTCAAATCAACACGTTTGCTCAAACGGAAAGCAGTAAGGATACCGGCATTCAATGTAGGAGATTCAGTTCTTGCAAATTCAGCAGATTCTGTAGTTTTGAAACGCTGTGCATAACCAAAACCAACCCAAGGGATCAAACGGAATACTCTCTTTTCGTTATAAACACCCCAGAAATTAGTTACATCCCATAACAAATCTACGTGAGCAGCTGCATATTTATTATGCTGCATCAAAGTAGCATCGGCATCATTCTGATAAAATCCATGTAAAACACCACCGTTCAACTGAGCACGGAAAGCCAGATATGGATTAAACCATTTACCAAATGAGAACTGAGGAGCAAAATTCAAACGGTTACCAAAATCTGCTTTATTATTCTGGTCACCTAATAAAATACTTGCACCACCAGCAACAGAAATAAACCAATTGTCGCCAGCTTTGTTTTTCTTGAAATTTGTCTTATACCCTTTTTCAGTACTAAAACCAACTTGTGGTTTAAATTCCTGTGCAGACACAGAAAAAACGAAACCTGACAACAAAGCCAAAAGTAATACTTTAGTCTTCATATTCATCAACATTTTAATTAAACAATCAATTACCTCAAATAACGCTCAAATTTAGAGCAAAATTAACTCTTTTTTCAATTAAAACAAACTAAATCTATATTTTGTTCTTAATTTATTCAAAATAATTCAGAATTTTGTACCCGCCTTCCCGTAGGTAAGACTCTTTTTTCATAAGTTTGATATCATTCTGCATCATATCCTGAATAAGGGCATCGAGGCTGTATTTTGGTTCCCATCCCAACCGGGTACGGGCCTTCGTTGCATCCCCGATAAGTAAATCCACCTCAGTCGGACGAAAGTATTGCGGATCAACTCCAACAACATCCTCTCCTATTCGTTCTTTAAAACTTTCGAGGTAAGACTCACCCACTTTCTCTATAAACATTTTTTCGTCAATATAGTTTAATGATGCTACCTCATTAACATTTTCACCTTTGAAAATAACTTCTACGCCTATTTCTTCAAATGCTTTACTGACAAAATCACGAATAGTCGTGGTTATTCCCGTAGCAATTACATAATCAGAAGGTTCATCCTGTTGAAGAATGGCATACATGGCACGAACATAATCCTTCGCATGCCCCCAGTCACGTTTAGAGGATAAGTTTCCCATATAAACTTTTTTCTGCATACCCAATGCTATGCGCGATACGGCACGGGTTACTTTACGGGTAACAAAAGTTTCACCGCGTAAAGGCGATTCATGATTGAACAAAATACCGTTGGATGCATGCATTTTATACGCTTCACGATAGTTGACAGTTATCCAGTAACCATAAAGTTTTGCTACGGCATACGGACTTCTCGGGTAGAAAGGTGTAGTTTCCTTCTGAGGAACTTCCTGCACCAAACCATATAGTTCGGATGTTGACGCCTGATAAATACGGGTTTTCTGTGTCAGATTCAACAAACGGACGGCTTCCAGAATACGCAAAACACCTAAACCATCGGCATTAGCGGTATATTCGGGAGTATCGAAACTTACTTTCACATGGCTCATAGCTGCCAGATTGTATATTTCATCCGGTTGTACTTCACCGATAATGCGAGTAAGATTCAAACTATCGGTCAGGTCACCGTAATGAAGGATCAGGTTTCTGTTCTCGATATGCGGATCTTGATAGAGATGGTCGATACGATCTGTATTGAACATAGACGAACGACGTTTGATACCATGTACGGTATACCCTTTCTTTACAAGATATTCAGCCAGATAGGCTCCATCCTGTCCTGTTATACCTGTTATTAAAGCGACTTTACTCATTATACTAAGTTTATTATTGTTTGTTCAAATACCAGTTATACAAAAGTTCTACTCCTTCGGCAATCTCTATTCGGTGACGCCAGCCCAGGGCATGTAGTTTACTTACATCGGTTAACTTTCGCAAAGTTCCATCGGGCTTGGATGAATTAAAGGTAAGCTCACCTTCAAAACCGATCTTTTCTCGGATCAGGGTAGCCACATCTTTAATGGATAATTCTTTTCCCGTACCTATATTAATATGCGTGTTACGGACTTCATTACCATCAGAACGGACATCTGCGAAATCGATATGCTCCATTATATAAACGGAAGCATCCGCCATTTCCTCACTCCAAAGGAATTCACGAAGCGGTTTTCCCGTTCCCCAAAGCTCCACTCTACCCGGATAAATTCCATACTTTTCAAGGATAGCCAAAATATCTTTTTCAGAAGAATCACCTGATATTCCTTCTACCGGACGTGTGTTCAAATCCTTGCGTAACGCTTCCCAGTCGGCTGTATGCAAACATTTTGCCAGATGGATCTTACGGATCATAGCCGGAAGGACATGAGAAGTTTCCAGGTTAAAATTATCGTTTGGACCGTACAAATTCGTGGGCATCACAGCGATATAATTGGTTCCATATTGCAGGTTATAACTTTCGCACATTTTTATCCCTGCGATCTTTGCAATAGCATATGGTTCATTGGTATATTCCAGAGGCGATGTCAATAGACTGTCTTCCGACATTGGCTGGGGAGCTTCACATGGATAGATACAGGTGCTACCCAAAAACAGGAGCTTCTTTACCTTATTAATATAAGAGGCATGGATCACATTATTCTGTATCATCAGATTGATATAAATAAAATCCGCACGATACACATTGTTTGCCATAATTCCTCCGACATGAGCTGCCGAAAGGAACACATATTCTGGCTTCTCAGCAGCAAAAAATTCATTTACCGCCAACTGATCGGTCAGGTCTAACTCTGCATGCGTACGCAAAACAAAGTTCGTATACCCCTTCTGTTGCAGGTTTTTCAAAATTGCCGATCCAACCAGGCCACGATGTCCGGCTACAAATATTTTACTATCTTTATTCATTCCTTTATCAGTTTCAATAAATATTGACCATATTGATTCTTGATCATTGGGGCAGCAAGCTCTTTCAGTTTAACCGCATCGATCCAGCCTTTCCGGAAAGCTATTTCCTCCAAACAAGCGACTTTCAGTCCCTGACGTTTTTCAATCACCTCGACAAAGGTAGAAGCTTCCGAAAGCGAGTCGTGCGTACCTGTATCGAGCCAGGCAAAACCACGCCCCAACAGTTGCACCTTTAGTCCTCCATCGTTCAGAAACTCCTGATTGACTGTTGTGATCTCCAGTTCCCCACGGGATGACGGCTTAATATTCTTCGCCACTTCAACCACTCTATTCGGATAGAAATAGAGTCCAACAACAGCATAGTTCGATTTCGGAACTTCCGGTTTTTCTTCAATACTCAATACGTTCCCGTCTTTGTCGAATTCGGCTACTCCATAACGTTCCGGATCGTTCACGTAGTAACCGAACACGGTTGCTTTTTGTTCGTTCTCTACATTGTTAACGGCCTCTTTTAACATAGCCGTAAAGCTTTGTCCATAGAAAATATTGTCGCCTAAAACCAGGCAAGCCGAGTCATTTCCAATAAATTTCTCCCCGATAATAAAAGCTTGTGCCAAACCATCAGGCGAAGGTTGCTCAGCATACTCAAAACGGACACCATAATCCGAACCATCTCCCAGTAACCGACGGAATCCCGGCAAATCCTGCGGAGTAGAAATGATCAATATTTCCCGTATTCCGGCCAGCATAAGAACGGATATTGGATAATAGATCATCGGCTTGTCATAAATCGGCAACAATTGTTTGGAAACACCCTTGGTGATTGGATACAAACGGGTACCCGAACCTCCTGCCAGTACAATACCTTTCATAAGAGCAGACTTTTTCTTGTGTATAATTTATTTTAACAGAGGACAAATGTATATAAAATATTCCGGTTTGCCTTTACCTTAAAACCTTTCTTTCCTAAGCTTTGTTACAGTATAAATTCTTTAATTTTTAAAAGTTACTCAATATGAATGCATTTAACGAAAAAATTAGTTCCGCCGTACAGAATTGGTGGGTTTCACTTCTCCTGGGATTACTCTATATCCTGATTGCCATATGCCTAATGTTTACACCACTGGCCAGTTATGTTGCTTTAAGTATTCTTTTCAGTGTTGCCATGTTCGTTAGCGGTACGCTCGAGATACTGTTTGCCGTATCGAATCGGAAGCATATTTCCAGCTGGGGTTGGTATCTGGCTGGCGGTATCATTGATCTGATACTCGGTATTTATCTGATGGCTAGTCCGGGGCTAAGTATGACTGTCCTTCCCTTCATCCTGGCTTTCTGGCTAATGTTTAGAGGCTTCTCCTCTACCGGTTATGCAATGGACCTGAAACGGTTCGGGACCGGCAACTGGGGTTGGTATATGGCTTTCGGTATCCTGGCTATTATTTGCAGTATTGCAATTATCTGGCAACCGGGATTAGGAGTTTTCACACTAGTTTATATGATTGCCTACGCACTGCTTATCATCGGTATTTTCCGGGTTATGCTCTCTTTTGAACTGAGAAGCTTACATAAGAGATATGAAAATAGTACCCGGTAATTCTTACGGATAACTTTGTTATAAATAGAATCCTGTATATGTAATAACACATTTCCTGTTATTATGTATACGGGATTATTTCATACTACAGAAGAACGGCAACTCTGCTACAGTAGAGTTTTTTCCCCACTTAAATGGGACTTTTCCCCCATATATATGGGTATTATTCCCCACATAAATGGGGTGTTTTCCCCACTCATGTCAAAAAGGTGGGGCTTTTGTTTCACAGCAATAATAGAACTATTCTTCCCGAACATCTGCTAAATATCCCTGTCTACCATTCTTACCTGCCTTAATCATTTGTTCAATAAAAAAAATAACGTAGTTTTGTAACGCTATAAAAAAACGGGAAAACACATTTCAGATTAAATCTAACTAAAAAATAATAGTCACCGTGAAGAAGGAAGATGAAGAAAAGGTAAGCGGGCTACCGGAAAATGCCTACAGAGAACTCAAAGAAGGAGAAGTTTATAACCCCATTATGTCACCCGAGAAGCAATACAAGGAAGTGACTCCGTGGTCTGTATTCTGGGGGCTGGTAATGGCCGTAATATTCAGTGCCGCTGCTGCCTATCTGGGATTAAAAGTCGGACAGGTATTCGAAGCTGCTATTCCTATCGCCATCATTGCCGTAGGTTTATCGAGTGGACTTAAGCGAAAAAATGCATTGGGGGAAAACGTTATTATCCAATCTATCGGAGCTTGTAGCGGCGTAATCGTAGCCGGAGCCATCTTCACCCTCCCTGCCCTTTATATCTTGCAGGATAAATATCCTGAGATTTCCATCAACTTTTTTGAAGTATTTATGAGTTCGTTGCTGGGAGGTATTCTTGGTATCCTATTATTGATCCCATTCCGGAAATACTTTGTTTCAGATATGCACGGCAAATATCCGTTCCCGGAAGCTACAGCCACTACGCAGGTGCTGGTTTCCGGTGAAAAAGGCGGCAGTCAGGCAAAACCTCTTATTCTGGCTGGTCTGATCGGCGGTCTGTACGATTTCATTATAGCAACCTTCGGTTGGTGGAGCGAAACAATAAGCACGCGTATTGTCGGAGTCGGTGAAATGCTGGCAGACAAAGCAAAAGTGGTAATGAAAGTAAATACCGGAGCAGCCGTACTGGGACTCGGTTATATCATCGGTTTGAAATATTCCGCAATTATCTGTGCCGGCTCATTCCTGGTATGGTTAGTTATTATTCCGTTAATGTCTGCTTTTTTCGGCTCTGACGTGCTGACTTTAGGAAATGACGCAATCACAGCAACAGTTGGCAGTATGAGCGCAGAACAGATATTTACTACTTACGCCCGCCATATCGGTATCGGAGGTATTGCAACTGCCGGTGTAATCGGTATTATCAATTCATGGGGAATTATTCGCGGGGCTGTCGGCCTGGCAGCCAAAGAGTTGAAAGGTAAAAATACGGAAGTTGATATGGAAACGATACGTACACAGAAAGATTTATCGATGAAGATCATCACGATCGGTATTTTTGCTACGCTGATCGTTACTTACCTGTTCTTCCACTTCGGAGTATTGGATAACTGGTATTATGCCTTGATCGGTCTGTTGATCGTCGGTATTATAGCATTCCTGTTTACAACTGTTGCAGCCAATGCCATTGCTATCGTAGGAACCAACCCGGTTTCCGGTATGACACTGATGACACTGATCTTATCGTCGATTATCCTGGTTGCTGCAGGTCTGAAAGGAACTGCAGGTATGGTATCGGCATTGATTATCGGAGGTGTTGTTTGTACAGCATTGTCTATGGCCGGCGGTTTTATTACCGACCTGAAAATCGGTTACTGGCTGGGAAGTACACCGGCCAAACAGCAGACCTGGAAATTCCTCGGAACACTTGTTTCAGCCGCTACCGTAGGTGGTGTAATCCTGATCCTGAACCAGACATACGGTTTTACAACCGGACAACTGGCTGCACCCCAGGCCAACGC
>OGPA01000370.1_pt1 | contig 49641 bp, 46 predicted proteins | sample 1552841 | NCBI WGS metagenome assembly OGPA01 (sample SAMEA2579916, study PRJEB22360) | human gut metagenome
GGAGAGTAGATAACCGCCGTTTTTGTCAGGTCGAAAGACTGAATGCTAGAAAGGAATCAATCGTTAGGTTGGTTCCTTTTCTTGTTTACAAGGCTTTGAAAGTAAACCTTTATTCGTATCTTGTCGGTTATAATCAAACTAAATTTGAGCGTGGTAGATAAAACATTACAGGATCACACCAAACAGATCAACAGGGCTATAGATTATATCAACCTGAATTTGAACAGATCGATTACAATAGATGAGTTGTCATCCCTTGTGGATCTTTCCACTTATCATTTTCATCGAATATTTACTTCTTTAATCGGAGAGCCTATTGGTAAATATATTCTTCGGAGAAGGCTGGAACGGGCTGCAAATGTTTTATTAGGAGAACCAGTAGCTATCAAAGATGTGGCTTACGACGGGGGCTTTTCTTCTGTATCTTCTTTTTGCCGTAGTTTCAAACGTCATTTTGGGGTATCTGCGGAAGAGTATCGTCGCAAAAACAGATATCCGGATAGCAAGAATTGTCAATTCAAGAGCATAAATGAGCAACATACCTCACTTTATTCACGGTACTTTTGTCGTGATAAAACAATTAATGTAAATGGTATGAATATGAATTGTACTTTTGAAATTAAACAACTGCCTGAGAGAACTGTTATTTATTGTCGTCATCAGGGGGCATTGGATCAAATGCAGGAAGCTTTTGCCAATCTTATGAAATGGGCATTACCCAGGGGATTGGTCTCGCATCCGGATATGAAATTATTATCTGTTTATCATGATGACCCACGTGTTACTCCTGTCGATAAACTGACAGCTGATGCAGCAATGTTTGTAGAGGCTGATATAAAGCCAGAGGGAATGATTGGCTGTTATAAGCTTACTTCGGGGTTATATGCTGTTGGACGTTTCGAATTAGTAATGAATGAATTTCCGGCTGCCTGGTCTGCAATGTTTGATTTATTGGAAGAGAATGGATGTAAATGTGGGCATGGTCATCACTATGAAATCTATCAGAATAATCATGATGAACATCCGGAAAAGAAATTTATTGTTGATATTTGTATACCAGCCGAGCCGGTATAAATTTTTAAGAAATAAAAAAGCCCTATCACTTCATGTGAATAGGGCTTTTTGTTGGTTATAAAGAATCGTTTAGTACATATCTTAATTGATCCATCATCAGAGATATTTCAGAATCTTCTATACCAGCTATTATCAGATCGGGAATATCCTGATTGAATTCTTCTTGGAATTTATGAAAATCTCCATATTCCATATCTACTGCCTGTTTATAGAATTCTATGGCTCCTTTTATATTTTGTAGTGCCCATTCTGTATGTCCGGCATTCAGTAGGTCTTGTGTGTTGGGCTGGTTTTCTAATATCTTTTTATAATAATTACGTGCCTGATCATACTTGCCGGTTAGGAAAGAACACCATGCAATAGGTCTCCATGCTTTACTGTTGCTATCCATATAATCGACTTTAAAGAAACATTTCAGGGCTTCACTGTAATTCTTGAGTTCCAGATAACAATGACCGATACTGATTGTAATGGACAGATTATCCGGATTTAATTTTTCGTAACGTCGATAATATTTTAATGCTTTTTCGGGCTCTTTCAAAGAACGATAGCAACCGGCTATCCTACGGATAACCCATTTACTTCCTGGATTCAGTAAATCGGCCCGTAGATAGGCTTCTAATGCTTCTTGCAAATCACCGTTCATTTGTTTACAATAACCGATCTTCTGGAAAAGAATATCACTGCTCTGATCTTTTTCAGCCAGATGGTTGAATATTGTCAAAGCATCGCTGAAATAATTCTTCCGCAGATAATATTCAGCAATGGTACTCAGACTTTCTTCGTCAGAAATATAAGGCTGTAAAATATTCAGGTTATGGAAGTCAAGAGGCATCGTAAAGATATCGTCGAAATCCAGATGGCCTGGATATAATTTAAAAAACCGGTATAAGTCTTGTATGTACTGTCCGGTTATTGTTTCAAGTTTACCTCGTTTACTGATCAACTCTTCTCTATTTTGTTGAATCATTTCTGTCGCCTGACTGTCAAATTGGTTCATCATCATCTTTTTGGCTTCTTCAGGCAATTGCATCATACTGAAATATAATGAGTATTTATCTGAATTACACATAAACGCAGCAACGGTCATGGAGTCCAGCATTTGTTTTTCTCCATTATTTTGATGAAAACGATCGCCAAATGATGAATGTTCTGTTGTAAATGGCAATAACCAATTACTCAGTTCGCGGAAAAAAGGGAAACTTTTTAAGTGGACGAAAGTAGAGTGCATGACATCTGCTCCTTCCTGCTGCAATTCACTGAATTCTTCCATTTTTTTCCCGAGTGAACTATCAGCAAAAATGTTTTCCCATTCCGGGTTCATTTCATCTCCTAATTGTTCAGGAGTTATATCTTTGAGATTTATCTTATTACTGATTTTAGGACTCAGTTTCATCATTTCAGGAATGATCTCATTTTGTAACTTTTTAGTTATCTTTTCCGTTTCACGCGCTAAAATAAAGCGTAAGGTTATTGTCCGAATCGCTTTGGTGAATCCTGGCGTTTCGGAAAGGGCATCCAGCCTGTTTGCTATTTGAGGGTAAAGTGCTGTTCTTTTTCGATATATGTATAAAGTCAAGAGTACTGAAATTAGAGCTCGCACACGAATCTCTTCGTTTTTATGATTGGCAGAATCAAATAACAACATTAACTTTTCCAGATCGAATGCAGCTTGTAATCCCAGCATCAGGGCTGAAACTATTTGACAACCGGCTGTAAAAGGTAACTCTTCATCAAAAAGAATATTTTTTATAACTTCAGCATCTTCAGTGGTAAAGGGATCGGATACCCAGATTTTATTGAAAAGGACGATCAATAAAGCATCGTATTCCGATCTGTTTCCGGTAGCATAATGTTTACTTAACTGGAGATGTAGGTTTTCGAATGTTACGTTAGGCTGTACTTTCAAACTTCTGCGACGGCTGTAAAAAGATAAAGGAGATTCGATAGCCAACGCCTTGTGCCTGATCTGATCGGCCAACTCGTAGGAAGATGTTTGTATTTTATTATATATTTGTTCCTGCATGGGATCTTTAGCCCCTTCGATGCGGTAACGTAACATATATTTATACGTGTCCTGCAGCTCATTTAATTTATCCTGAAATGAAATTTCACGGCTTCCGGATATAAGAGCTTGAATGGAATCAAAAGCATTCTTTAATTCCTTGTTATCTAGTGAACCGATAATTCGGTTATAAGCTTTATTTATTTCTAGTAGTGTCATATAATATTAACAACAAATGGTATGCCAAAAGTATAGATTTCAGCCTAAATTTCCTATCTTTGCACACCTAAAATAAATTAGCAGATGAAGAATATCCGCAATTTCTGTATTATTGCTCATATTGACCATGGTAAGAGTACTTTGGCCGACCGTTTGCTTGAGTATACCAAGACAGTCGAAGGCAAAGACTTACAAGCGCAGGTTCTGGATGATATGGATCTGGAACGTGAACGAGGTATTACGATCAAGAGTCATGCCATTCAGATGAAGTATAATTATAAAGGTGAAGAGTATACCTTGAACCTGATCGATACTCCTGGACACGTAGACTTTTCGTATGAAGTTTCCCGTTCTATTGCAGCATGCGAAGGGGCTTTGCTTATTATCGATGCTGCCCAGGGAATCCAGGCGCAGACGATTTCTAACTTGTATATGGCAATCGAGAATGACTTGGAAATAATTCCTGTCATGAATAAAATAGATCTTCCGAGTGCTATGCCGGATGAAGTAGAGGATCAGATTGTCGAGTTGTTGGGTTGTTCACGGGAAGATATAATCCGTGCAAGTGGCAAAACGGGGGAAGGTGTATATCAGATTCTTGATGCCATCATAGATAAGGTTCCTGCTCCACAAGGAGATCCGGAAGCACCGCTCCAATGCTTGATCTTCGATTCGGTATTTAACTCTTTTCGAGGTATTATTGCTTATTTCAAAGTGGTGAATGGGGTGATTCGTAAAGGGGATCATGTGAAATTCATTGCGACAGGTAAGGAATATGATGCTGATGAAGTTGGTATATTGAAATTGGCTATGTCTCCTCGTAGCGAGATTCGAACCGGCGATGTAGGTTATATAATATCTGGTATTAAGACTTCCCGTGAGGTACGGGTGGGGGATACGATCACTCATGTAGCTCGTCCCGCAAAAGAGGCCATTGCTGGTTTTGAAGAAGTGAAACCGATGGTGTTTGCCGGTGTTTATCCGATAGACAGTGAAGATTTTGAGAACTTGCGTGCATCGTTGGAAAAACTGCAATTGAATGATGCCTCTTTGACATTCCAGCCGGAAAGTTCAGCAGCCTTGGGATTTGGTTTTCGTTGCGGCTTCCTCGGATTGTTACATATGGAGATTGTTCAGGAACGTTTGGATCGTGAGTTCAATATGGATGTGATTACAACAGTACCGAACGTATCGTATAAAGTATATGATAAAAAAGGGAATTGCATGGAGGTACATAATCCAAGCGGTTTGCCGGAACCTACGTTAATCGATCATATCGATGAGCCATATATTCGTGCTTCTGTCATAACTAATACGACTTTTATTGGCCCGATCATGACACTTTGTCTGGGTAAGCGTGGTATTTTGTTAAAGCAGGAATATATTTCAGGTGATCGTGTAGAGATCCATTATGACATGCCTTTAGGTGAAATCGTGATTGACTTTTACGACAAGCTCAAAAGTATTTCTAAGGGGTATGCTTCTTTTGATTATCATATTCATGACTTTCGTCCGAGTAAGCTGGTTAAGTTGGATATCTTGTTGAACGGAGAGCCAGTCGATGCCTTGTCTACCTTGACACATGTGGATAATAGTGTAACATTTGGCCGTCGTATGTGTGAGAAGCTGAAAGAACTTATTCCCCGGCAGCAGTTCGATATTGCCATTCAGGCAGCTATTGGTGCAAAGATTATCGCTCGCGAAACAATTAAAGCTGTCCGTAAGGATGTAACGGCAAAATGTTATGGTGGTGATATTTCACGTAAACGTAAACTGTTGGAAAAACAGAAGGAAGGTAAGAAGCGAATGAAACAGATCGGAACAGTAGAAGTTCCGCAGAAGGCATTCCTGGCTGTATTAAAGTTAGACTAAAAACAGCTTCAAAAAAGATATATATAACAAAGCTATTAATAATCAATGTATAAAAGGTGACGTCGTACCAAGTAAACGGCGTCACCTTTTTGTCGGTATTTAATATTATACTGTGTTATTCCGATGTGTGATCCTGATTTTTTACTAAACTTATACCACCATCTTCCAATGTGATAAGATGTTGTTTATAAAGAGTTCCGATTGCTTGTTTGAAGCTTTTTTTGCTACATTGAAAAAGCGATTGAATGATCTCCGGATCACTTTTATCATGTACTGCAATAAATCCTCCCTGGCTTTTTAAGGATTCGAGAATAGTACCGGCTAATCCTTCTATTTTCAAATATCCCAGCGGAGTGAGGCTTACATCTATTTTCTCATCTTCTCTGACTTCTTTGATATAACCTTTAATTGCCTCCCCCTTTTCCAGGCGGCGGAAGACTTCATTATAATAAACCAGTCCCCAATGAAGGTTATTGATGATAACTTTATAGCCGATCTCTGTTTCATCGGCTACTAACAAGTCGACTTCCTGATTGGGAGTATATTCGGGCATCACATTGTCCAAATACTTATCAATACGGGCAGAAGCGACAATGCGTCCTGTAATATGGTCAATATGAACATACACCAGATACCATTTGCCTTCCCGCATCGGCATTTTCTGTTCCTTGAAAGGTACGAGCAAATCTTTCATCAAGCCCCATTCCAGAAACGCTCCTGTGTTATTGACCGATTTGACTTCCATAAACTTAAATTCACCGACTGTTGCCAGCGGATGGGCTGTAGTGGCTATGAGTCTACCTTCATTATCATGATAGATAAAGACTTCCACTTCATCTCCCGGTTTTACGTTTTTAGGAACATAACGAGCGGGGAGAAGGATCTCTTTTCCATTGCCGCCATCCAGATAAACTCCAAAATCCAGGTCTTTGACTATTTTGAGTGTGTTGTATTTTCCTACTTCAAGCATAAATCTAGTATATTTTTGTACAAAAGTACTTGAAAAAGAAATAATATCCTATTCTTTCAATCTGTCTCGTGCAAAACTTGGTTATGTATTACTATTATGATTTATATTTTGTGGAGAAATTCTAAAATATGTTGAGTTTTTTATAGGTGAAGCAGCAATATCTGATATATTACATCGTTATAAATGTAATAGTTTTTATAAGCTACCTGTAGCAAAAGGTTGCTATGAAAATTGTATCTTTGCAATTTTTAGAATCGAAATATAATAAGTAAATTAGAATGAAGTTGAAGTATTATTTATTTGCATTCTTTTGTGGCTTGATGTGTGCCTGTTCTACGCCGAAAGATGTTGTTTATTTTCAAGGCATTGACTCATTATCAACAGAGCAGTTGGCGAATATGAGTCAGAAATATATAACAGGTATAACCTATGATGATTTATTATCTATTACTGTTACAGCTTGGGACCCCGCATCTGTAACACCGTTTAATCCCCCTGCTTTTGCTTACTCTTCAGAAGGAGAACAACCTGTTATGGGTTCCCAATCTTTATATACTTATTTGGTTGATCGTGATGGATATATCAATTTTCCGGTATTAGGTAAGATTTACGTGGCAGGTCTGACCCGTTTACAGTTAGCAGAAAAAATGGAAGAGATGATATCTAAATATGTTGAGAAACCTCTGGTAAATGTACAAATCCTGAATTTTAAAGTAACTGTTATGGGAGAGGTAAACAGACCAGGGCCATTTTCGATAAAAAATGATAGAATGACTATTTTAGATGCTTTGGGTATGGCTGGTGATTTACCAATTACAGCGAATCGAAATAATGTTTTGGTAATACGTGAAAATGAAGGTCAGAAAGATATAATTCGCATAGATTTGACAGATCCGGCTGCATTTGCATCTCCCGGTTTTTATTTGAAACAAAACGATGTTGTATATGTAGAACCGATAAAGAATAAACAACGTACCCGTACAAGTTCAGACAGACAGTTCACAATGTCTTTGTTAACGACTATAATGACTACTGTATCAATTGTAACGAGTGTGATAGTAGCAATTGCCAAATAATAAAAATGAAAAATATGGAGTCTATTCAGCCTGATAAAGAAACAATTAGTTTAAAGAAAATCATTATTTCTTATGTGCGGCATTGGAAGTTGTTTGTAATAGCAGGGATTATTTCTTTTATACCGGCATTGCTATATCTCATCTTTACGCCAAAGACCTATGAGTTAATGGCGAAAATACAGCTATTGGAAGACAAGAGTAATGCAGGCTCCGGATTTAATGTAGGAGAAGCAACCGGATTGATGAAATCTTTCGGTTTGGGTGGTATTAGCGGTGGTAGTGTCAATTTGGATGATGAAATGGCCAAATTGACTTCTATTTCAACTTTAAAAGAAATGGTTTTGGCACTGGGATTGAATGTGTCTTATTATAAGCCCTATGCTTACCAATATAAAATGTATGAGGATATACCTCTTCGCTTAGTTCCGGATAATGCAATATTATCAAAATTGAATGGAACATACACATTTGACGTTAATATAAAGAAAGACGGACGGGTTTCGGTGAAGATCGAGTCACCTGAAAGCGAAGATAAAATCCGTTTGAATTTCGAATCATTACCTGCAAATATAGAATTGGATGGTGGTAATTTTACATTATCTTATGCAGGAGATGTTGTAAAACCATTGTCCATGGATATAGAGGTTGCTCCTGCCGGTTGGACGGCAGAAACTTTATCCGATGAATTATCGTTTGAAGACTATTCAAAGAATGCGAATGTAATAGAAATCTCTTATACGGATTATGAGAGACGCAGAGGGTTGGACATGCTTAATAAATTGATTGATATTTATAATTATCAGGAAGATTCTGTTAAACGTCATGAAAGTGAAAAATCTATTGCATTTTTAGATGGACGTATTCAATGCGTAATGAATGACCTTAGCAAGGTTGAAATGCAAATAGAACGTTATAAGATACAAAATAAAATGACGGACATAGAATATGATGTCCAATTCTATGTAGAGCAAGTAAAAGATCTTCAGGTTAAAATTATAGAGCTGGAAGCCCAGATGCGTGTGGTAGAGTTACTTGATAGCTATATTAAAGACCCACAGAATCGTTATAACCTGATTCCTGCTTTATTGTCGATCAGCGATGGCGAAAAGTCCAGTCCGATATCGACTTATAATGAAGCTTTACTCGAACGAGCTAAGATTTTGCAGAGTACGAAGGGGAATAACCCTTTGATTGATCAGGTTAACAAGCAGGTAGATCAATTAAGAGAAAGTGTTTATCTGTCTATCGAGAATGCAAAGAAAGGTGTAAAAATGACTTTGGATGATCTGACTAGCAAAGAGAAACAGCTGATGGACAAGATGGGGGCAGTTCCTTCTATAGAAAGAGAATATGTTGATTATAAACGTCAGCAGGAGATATTCCAGGCCGTTTATTTAATACTTTTACAAAAGAGAGAAGACCTGGCTTTATCCATCGGAGAGAAAAAAGAACGTGCACGTGTGATAGAAACTCCTTATGTAAAACAACGTCCTATCGGACCGCGTAAATTATACGCAGCTTTCGGTATGTTACTTTTTACATTGTTGGTGCCTATAGGCTATCTGTTTGGTAAAGAGCAGTTTCTGGCATTGAAGAAAGAATTTAAAGAAACAAAGTAAGATAATGAAAAGAGTATTGGTTACAGGCGCCGATGGATTTATCGGTTCTCATTTAACTGAGATGTTGTTGGAACAGGGATATCAGGTTAAAGCACTCTCTTATTATAATTCTTTTAATGATTGGGGGTGGTTGAATGATGTAAAACATCCTAATTTAGAAGTTGTAACAGGAGACATTCGCGATCCTTATTTTTGTAAACATATGACTAAGGATGTCGAACAGATATTTCATCTGGCTGCTTTGATTGCTATTCCTTATTCTTATGTAGCACCGGATAGTTACGTCGATACAAATATCAAGGGTACTTTAAATATATGTCAGGCAGCTAAGGAAAACGGAGTGGAAAGAGTTCTTATTACATCTACTTCGGAAGTGTATGGTACTGCTCAATATGTGCCAATCGATGAGAAACATCCGAAACAACCTCAGTCTCCCTATTCTGCTACAAAGATTGGTGCAGATGCAATAGCCATGAGCTTTTATAATACATTTGAATTGCCGATCGTGTTGGTAAGACCTTTTAATACTTATGGACCGCGTCAATCGGCACGGGCTATAATTCCGACAATTATTACTCAAATAGCGAATGGTAAAAAAGAAATCAAACTGGGTGATTTGACTCCTACACGTGATTTTAATTTTGTCAAAGATACATGTAAGGGATTTATTGAGCTTTCAAAATGTGAAGCAGCGATAGGGCAAGAGGTCAATATTTGTAGTAACTTCGAAATCTCTATGCGCGACACACTGAATACGATAGCTCGGCTTATGAACTCGGATGTCAGGTTCATTGAAGATGAAGCCCGGATTCGTCCTAAAAACTCGGAAGTATTCCGTTTATGGGGAGATAACACAAAGATTAAATCATTAACCGGTTTTGTTCCTTCTTATTCATTGGAGGAGGGATTGAAAGAGACAATCAACTGGTTTTTGGATAAAGATAATTTGAAGAAGTATAAAGCTGATATGTATAATGTATAAGTCGGTAGTTGATTTTATTCATAAGTTGTATGGTACAGATGAACTGGTTCCTCTTCATGCACCGTGCTTTATAGGTAATGAGAAAAAGTATCTGAATGAATGCATAGAAACTACATTCGTATCCAGTGTAGGTCAATTCGTCGATCGTTTCGAAGAAATGATTGTCGATTATACGGGTACAGCGAAAGCTGTTGTCTGCGTAAGCGGAACAAATGCGCTTCATATGGCCTTGTTGCTGGTTGGGGTAGAGCGGGACGATGAAGTAATATCGCAGGCTTTGACATTTGTTGCAACGGCTAATGCCATCAGTTATATTGGTGCACATCCTGTTTTTATCGATGTAGATAAGGATACGATGGGATTGTCGCCTGAAAAATTAGAGAAATGGTTGCAGGCTTCTGCTGAAATGAAGAACGGTATTTGTTATAATAAGAAAACCGGTCGTCGAATAAAAGCTTGTGTACCGATGCATACGTTCGGGCATCCGGTTAAAATATCAGAACTGGTACGTGTATGTGATCGATACAATATCGAGTTGGTGGAAGATGCCGCTGAAAGTATCGGTAGTTTTTATAAAGGACAACATACCGGCACATTCGGTAAAATAGGAGTGATCAGTTTTAATGGAAATAAGACGATAACGACAGGTGGTGGTGGTATACTTTTGTTCAGAGATCATGAACTGGGAGTGTATGCGAAGCATCTGACAACACAGGCTAAAGTTCCCCATCGTTGGGAGTTCATACATGATCATATCGGTTATAACTACCGTATGCCAAATATAAATGCGGCATTAGGTTGTGCCCAGATGGAGAATATTAATCGTTATGTGGAAAACAAACGTGAGACAGCTGAGATATATAAAAGATTCTTTGCTGATTTATCGATGAATTTCTTTACAGAGCCGGGTGATAGTTGTTCCAATTATTGGTTGAATGCTGTTATACTTCCTGATAAATCCGATCGTGATCGATTCCTGGAGTACACGAATGATAACGGAGTTATGACACGTCCTGTTTGGGGATTGATGAATAAACTTCCAATGTTTGAAAATTGTGAAACGGATGATTTGATTAATACTTATTGGTTCGAAGAACGTATTGTAAATATTCCGAGTAGTGTTCGTTTATGATCGATAAAAAAATCATACTGGTAGGAGGTGGAGGACATTGCAAGTCTGTGATTGATGTCGCCGAAAGTGCAGGATACTCCATTGGAGGTATATTGGATATACCCGAGTTGGTCGGTTCGACTGTTTTAGGCTATCCTGTAATCGGTACGGATGATAATATATCCGATTATGTGGAAGACGATTTGTTCGTGGTGACTGTCGGGCATATAAAAGATCCTTCTTTGCGGATAAAATTGCATGAACGAATAAAAAGTGCAGGTGGTCATTTTGCTACATTAGTGGCATCGACAGCCCGTGTCTCAAGATTTGCATCGATAGGTGAAGGCAGTGTGGTCATGCACCAAGCTGTGATTAATGCGGATGCACATGTAGGTGCAGGATGCATTATCAATACCTTTGCCAACATAGAGCATGATGCTGTTATTGGTGATTATTGCCATATTTCTACCGGTGCGATGGTAAACGGTAATTGTACAGTTGGGAAAGGTGTATTCCTGGGTAGTCAATCTGTTTTGGTAAATGGTATTAGTATTACCGATGGATGTGTTTTTGCTGCAGGAAGTATGATTCGGAAAAATATAATAAGAAAAGGAATTTATTCCGGGAATCCGGCATTACTAAAAATAAAATTGTGATCTGATGGGAAAAACGCTTATTATTGCAGAAGCTGGCGTTAATCATAATGGTTCTATTGAAATAGCGAAGCAGTTGGTTGATGTTGCTGCAGAAGCTGGAGTCGATTATGTCAAGTTTCAGACATTCAGCGCGGATCGTTTAGTATCGAAAGATGCTTTGATGGCTGAATATCAAAAAAATAATATGCATAAGGCATCCACTCAATATGAAATGTTGAAAAAGCTGGAATTATCTCCGGCTCAGCATAAAATATTGATAGAGTATTGTGCAATGAAAGGCGTTCGTTTTCTTTCGACGGCATTTGATTTGGAAAGTATTGACTTCTTGGGTGATTTGCATTTGGGTATATGGAAAGTTCCGTCGGGGGAAATAACCAATTATCCCTATTTGAAGCGAATAGCCGGTTATCATGAGCCTGTTATTCTTTCGACAGGAATGTCTGTTTATGGAGAAATTTTAGATGCAGTCAATTTGTTGGTTGATAATGGTATTTCGAAAGATATGATTACTATCTTGCATTGTAATACAGAATATCCTACTCCTATGGAAGATGTTAATTTGCATGCAATGCAATTTTTGAAGGAAAAGTTCTGTATCAGAGTCGGTTATTCAGATCATACTAAAGGGATAGAAGTGCCGGTTGCTGCTGTTGCTTTGGGAGCTACTGTCATTGAAAAGCATTTTACCTTAAGCCGTTCTATGGAAGGTCCCGATCATAAAGCATCGTTAGAGCCGGATGAACTGAAAACAATGGTTACGTCTATCAGGAATATCGAGAAGGCCCTTGGTCAGTATGATAAGCAAGTGACTCATTCTGAAGAAAAGAACATTCTTATTGCGAGAAAAAGCATTGTTGCTTCTCGTAAAATAGAGAAAGGGGAAATTTTTACAGAGCAGAATCTGACAGTTAAACGCCCTGGGAACGGTCTTTCGCCGATGAAGTGGCCGGAAGTAATAGGGAAAGTTGCTGCAAAAGTTTATAAGCCTGATGATTTAATTGAATTATGAGAAAAATCTGTGTTGTAACTGGCAGTCGTGCAGAATATGGTTTATTGAGTGGCTTGATGCAAGAGGTTAAGCAGTCGGAAGATCTTGTTCTTCAGGTGATTGCGACCAATATGCATTTATCTCCGGAGTTCGGACTTACCTATCGTGAAATAGAAAAAGATGGTTTTGTTATCGACAAGAAAGTTGAAATGTTGCTTTCTTCCGATACGGCAAATGCGACCGTTAAGTCTGTGGGATTGGGAATGATTGGTTTTGCTGATGCTTATAATGACTTATCTCCGGATGTAATCGTAGTCTTAGGGGATCGGTATGAAATATTAGCGGCTGTATCTGCAGCATTATTTTATCGGATACCTGTTGCCCATTTACATGGTGGGGAAATAACAGAAGGTGCATATGATGATTCTATACGTCATGCTATTACCAAAATGAGTCATTTGCATTTTACAGCTACGGAAGATTATCGGAAAAGGGTTATTCAATTGGGAGAATCGCCGGAGCGAGTATTTAATGTAGGTGCTATCGGATTAGATAATATAAAAAAATGTGCCTTTTTATCAAAGGAAGAACTGGAGAAAAGTCTGAACTTTGATTTAGGAGATAAAAGTTTATTGGTAACTTATCATCCTGTGACTTTAGAGCATGATACTGCTCGTCAACAATGCAATAATCTGTTGGCTGTTTTGGAGCGATATCCTGAATATAAAATTTTATTTACATTACCGAACTCAGATACGGGAGGACGGATTATAATGGAATGCATACAGGATTTTGTTTCCCGCAATAAAAATAGAGCTGTTGCTTTTACTTCTTTAGGTAAAATTCGTTATCTTTCAGCGTTGAACTACGTATCTGCCGTAGTTGGGAACTCTTCCAGTGGAATATTGGAAGTACCGAGTTTTGGTATTCCCACGTTGGATATCGGTGACAGACAGAAAGGGCGTATTGCTGCTGCCAGTGTTGTTCATTGCGGAGCAACACAGGAGGAAATAAATACAGGATTTGACAGACTTTTTTCAGAAGAGATTATGCAAATTGCAAAAGAGCGGAATAATCCGTATGAAAAAAATGATACTATCGAATTTATAATTAAAGTTCTGAGATCATATCCTTTAGAAGATATTGTTAAAAAAACTTTTTATAATTCATAACATGAAAGAATTGTTAAAATATATAATAAGCAATACTGCATCTATTCGTGAGGCTTTAAATGCATTAAATAAATTGTCAAATGATATTTTGACTTTGTTTGTTGTAAATGAAAGGGAAGAGATGATTGGAACTTTGACGGATGGAGATATACGTAGATGGTTAATTGAAGGTGGTACCTTGGAAGAACCAGTATCTAAGGCAATGAATCGTAATTTTTGTTTTGTTAAATCCGGGAAAATCGAGGTGCTATCTATAAAAAAGTTCAAAGATTTGGGAATAACTTTAGTGCCCTTATTAACAGAAGATGGCAAAATCGATAAAATATATAATCTGAAAAAGAATAAGTCAATACTGCCTATAGATGCAGTTTTGATGGCTGGAGGAAAAGGGGAAAGATTGCGTCCTTTGACGGAAAAAACTCCTAAACCTTTACTTTTTGTAGGAGATAAACCTATTATCGATTATAATATTGATCGTTTGATGAATTTTGGAGTGGATAATATATCTGTTACGGTGAATTATCTGAAAGAACAGATCGAAGCTTATTTTTCAAACCAAAGAGGTAATGTTAAAGTTAAATGTATCAGAGAACCTCAATATTTAGGAACGATCGGTTCTGTCAAATTTGTGGATACATTTACCAATGATGTGATTTTGGTTATGAATTCGGATTTGTTCACAAACATTAATTATGAAGATTTTTTCCTGCATTTTATGAATAATGATGCTGATATGTCTGTAGCAGCCGTACCTTATTCGGTTAATATTCCTTATGGTGTTTTTGAATTATCAGGACATGATATAATAGGAATAAAGGAGAAACCAACGATTAATTATTATGCGAATGCAGGTATTTATCTGATAAAGAAAAACTTGCTGGACTTGATTCCTTTTGGTGAATTTTACAATGCGACGGACTTTATTGATTTATTGATTGGAAAAGGATATAAAGTAATACGATTTCCTTTAACTGGTTATTGGATCGATATAGGGCAGCATGAAGATTTGAAAAAAGCCAGAGAGTTAGTAAAACATTTGTGATAGGATAGTTGGGAAAATGGGAAAATTTTTAATAACAATATGTGCACGTGGGGGCTCTAAAGGAATTCCCGGTAAAAATATAAAAGCATTGAACGGAAAGCCTTTGATTGCTTATACAATAGATGTAGCTAAGTTGTTTAAGGATAAATTTGGTTCAGTAGATATCGCTTTGTCGACCGATTCTGAAGAAATTAGAAAAGTTTCAGAAAATTTTGGATTATCCACTGACTATATCCGGCCTGATTTTTTGGCAGGGGATAAAGTGGGTAAGATAGATGCAATCAAAGATTTATTATTGTATCACGAGAAGAAGAATTCAGAGACGTATGAGTATGTATTAGATTTAGATGTTACTTCTCCTTTGCGTAACGTTTTGGATTTATGTGAAGCTTATAAACTGTTGGAGCAAGATCCATCTGCTCTCAATCTGTTTTCTGTCAGCGATGCAAATCGTAGTCCTTATTTTAATATGGTAGAACAAAAATCTAATGGTTATTTTGCCCAGGTAAAGAGACCCGAAGGAGATGTATTCACCCGTCAGTCAGCTCCGCTGACCTATGATCTGAATGCGTCGTTCTACTTTTACAGGAGAGCTTTTTTTGATTTGGGATATAAAGGGGCTATAACGGATAAATCATTGATATATAGAGTTCCACACATTTGCTTTGATTTGGATCATCCAATTGATTTTGAAATTATATCTTATTTGATTACAAACAATAAGCTTGATTTTGATTTATGACTGTTTTAATTGTAGGTTTAGGATCTATAGCAAAAAAGCATCTGTCTGCTTTAAGAAAATTAAGGCCGGATATGCTTGTCTATGCTTTGCGTTCTTCATCTTCTTCTTTGTCTTTTGATGGTGTTAAGGATATATATTCCTGGGAAGAGTTAGCAGATTTGAATCTTGATTTTGTAATAATATCTAATCCTACATCAGAACATAAATGGGCGATAGAGAGATTGTTGGATTTACAAATGCCTTTGTTCATCGAAAAGCCGTTATATCATTCTCTTGCTATTGAAGATTTAGTACATAAAGTAGAAAGATCCGGACAATTGACTTATGTAGCATGTAATTTGCGTTTTTTGGATTGTTTGAAGTTTGTTAAAGAGGTGTTATCTGAAAAAAAGAAATGTCTTAATGAGGTGAATGTTTATTGCGGATCTTTTTTGCCCGATTGGCGTGCAGGAGTAGATTACCGAAAAATTTATAGCGCAATATCCTCTATGGGGGGAGGTGTTCATCTTGATTTAATTCATGAATTGGATTATTTATATTGGTTTTTCAATATGCCTCGAAATATTCATTCGATTTTTTCCAGTCGTTCTACATTATGTATAGATGCCTATGACTATGCAAATTACTGTTTGGAATATGATTCTTTTTGTGCAAATGTTGTTTTAAATTATTACAGGAAAGACACAAAGCGTACATTAGAATTGGTGTTTGAAGATGAAACATGGTCGGTTGATTTGCTCACTAATAAAATAATATGTGGCAATAAAGTTGTATTTTCATCGGATCAGGTTATTGGAGATACTTATTTGGCACAGATGGACTATGTTTTGCAATTGATTGAAGAAAGAAAAACAGTCTCTCAAAATACTATATGCGATGCTTTTAATGTTTTAAAAATTTGTTTGATAGATGATACTAAAAGATAAAATAATAATAGTTACAGGTGGTTCCGGACTGATTGGTCGGGAAATAGTTGACGATATCAAGAGAAAAGGTGGATATGCAATAAATGCGGATATTAATGTTTCGACTGATTTATCGAATGGAACAATAAATGTCGATGTCTCAGATAGCGCTTCTATTAGAAATGCTGTTGAAGAGATTTATACCTATTTTGGACATATTGATGGACTTGTAAATAGTGCTTATCCACGAACGAAAGATTGGGGTGCTTTTTTTGAAGATATTAACCCTGTCTCGTGGAAGCAAAATGTAGATATGCAAATGAATAGTTGCTTCGAGTTTTGCCAGTATGTTTTAAGATATATGGCGAAAGAACAAAAGGGAGCGATTGTTAACATAGCTTCTATTTACGGTATTGTTGGAAATGATTTTACTTTATATGAAGAATATGGGGGGACATCTCCTGCTGCTTATTCGGCAATAAAAGGCGGAATTATAAATTTTACACGTTATTTGGCATCTTATTATGGGAGAAAAAATATACGTGTTAACTGTGTTTCTCCCGGTGGAATTTTTGATCATCAGCATGAATCTTTCCTAAGGCGTTATAATGAAAAGGTACCGATGGGAAGAATGGGGAACCCTGATGATATAGCTCCTGCAGTTTCTTTTCTTCTCTCAGACGAAGCAAAGTATATAACCGGACAAAATCTGGCAGTTGACGGAGGGTGGACCGCTATATAATAAAGAGTTTTGGAACAGAGATATATTCGAATAGAATAAGTTAGATCTGAATACGGGTCGTTTATTGGGGAAAAATAGCAGTGGGTATACCTACAAAGATTATCAAGTATTTGTGAGATAGAATTTATGTTTATAGGAAACAAATTAAGAAAGCTACGTACGAATACCGTATTTAAAAATGGGATATTGTTTACAATGTTTTCATTTTTAAATAGTGGGATTAACTTTTTGCTTTTGATTATTCTTGCGAATTTTATTTCTCCGTTAGAATACGGTGAACTTAATTTGTTTAATACATTCGTTACTCTTTTGAGTATGCTGATATCTTTAAATACTACCGGTATTATTTCTGTTGAATTTTTTAAAACATCTAAGCTACAATTTCGAAAAATACTCAATGGAGTACTGTTATTATCAACAGGGACACTTTGTTTTTTTACTTTTTTGTTGTTGATTTTTTCTCATTTTCTGAAATTGGCGGTTGGCCTTTCTGTCGAATATCAATGGTTGGCATTGTTGATTTGTTACTTGCAGGTGTTTTCTTCTATAAATCTGGATATATGGAGATTGGAAGAAAAGCCGGTTTCTTATGGTTTGTATAGCGTTTCTACTGTTTTGTTGAATTTTATTTTGACACTTGTTTTAGTTATTTCATTTCAACAAGGTTGGTTAGGGCGTTTATATGCACAAGTAGGGGTTGGTATTGTCTTTTTCTTTATTAGTATTATTTTTTTAATAAAGAGAGGATATTTAAAAAGGATTTGGCCAGATAAGCGATCGATCAGAGATGCATTACATTTTGGCTTACCATTAATACCGCATAGTACATCGACTTGGATACGACAAGGACTTGACAGATATATTATCAATTATTTTTTCGTAACATCGGATGTCGGTTTGTTTAGTTTTGCTTACAATTTTGCGAATGTTATTCAAATTGTCGGTTTTGCATTTAATGCGACTAATTCTGTCTTTATTTATAAAAATCTGGCCCAGAATAACACTGATACGCGAGATCGTTTATGGAAGCAGACTAAAGTGATGTTGATTTTCTTTTTCTTATTAGCTATACTGATTTGTCTGGGAACTTCTGTTTTTATTCCGATATTGGTCCCTAACTATGCAGGTTCCATTCCTTATTTATTCCCTCTCTGTATGGCAGCTATGTTTCAGTGTATTTACTATTTATTTGTAAATTATCTTTTTTACTATAAGAAAACGAAAGGGTTGATGTTTATTACTTTTTTTATGTCAATTCTGCACTTTTTACTATCTTTGTTATTGACAAGATATTCGATAATGTATACAGCTTATATAACGATGGTTATTAACTTCTTAATAGCTTTTCTCGTTTTCTTATATAGCCGTAGAATTTATAAATTAAGATGATGATAGCTATGATTGAACAGTTGAAAAAAATAATAATAATTTGTCATGAACCCTTAACCATTCGGATCAGATCTAATTTTTATATAGAGGAATATATAAATGCTGGTTTTAATGTTGAATATTGGGATTTATCCCAGGCTATATATCCGGGTATTAAGTTGGCTGATCAGTTGGATGTATCTTATGTAAAAAAGATAAATGATCTGGATTCGCTTAAAAGAGTCTTAGATGTTGAGGATATTGTCAATAGTATATTTATTGTCGAAGTCAATTATTCGTGGAATAATAGATTTCTATTTAAAGTGTTGTCGGATAAGCAATGTTATATGGTCCGAATCGATATGTATGGAAATACAGTGTTGAATGTTCCCTTGAAGTCTAAATTAGCTGGTTTGTCTATCTCCAGAATACCTGATATATTACTGCGACAAATACAACAAAGAAGATTTGATTTATTTACAAAGAGAAATAAAGTGAAGGGATATGATAAAATCTTTTCATCATCTTATTTAGTTATGAATAGAGTACCTATTAACCATCCTGATTATGAATCATATAAAAGAACGTTAGAATTTGATTCGGAAGATAAGTATATTGTTTTTTTGGATGTCTTTTTTCCATTACATCCGGATTTAATTTATATGTTTGGATATGAAAAAATATCTGCTTATTGTTACCAACAAAGTTTGACTGCGTTTTTTGATAAAATGGAAAAAAGGTTTAATTTGCCTGTTGTAATTGCTGCCCACCCTAAGTCCAATTATATTGGTACTGAGTTCGGTAACCGCAAAATATTGAAAGGGGATACGGTCTCGTTAGTACGAAAGGCAGCAATGGTCTTTTTACATTCTAGTAATTCTGTCTCATCTGCAATTTTGAATGACAAGCCATTTGAATTGATTACAAATAATGAATACAATAAGAACGGATTGATAAAGAATACTTTGAATAAATTGGCTGTGGTATTAGGTAAATGTATTTATAACATTGATGAAATAGATGTGAATACTATGGAAGTAAAAAGAATGGATCCCCAGAAGCGTGCTGAGTATATTAACTCTTATTTGGCATCTAAAGAAACTATGAATACTTCAAATGTCGATTTACTAATTGCAGAATTCAAAAAAATGTAAGTTTTCGGTTCTTTGTTATTTACCGATTAAGACATTCTGAAATAGATCAATCCATTTTTGCATAATTATTTTGTAAGTATATTTTTGGGTAGCTTCATGTGCTTTATTTCCCATTTGTTTACGGAGGGCTTGATCCTTCATCAGGATATTTATTTTTTTTGCAAATGCAACTTTATCGCCTTCTTCTACGAGAAAACCATTTATTCCATCTTTTATTGCATCTTTGGGGCCGCATTTGAATGAGTATGACACGCTAGGTAATCCAAAACTCATTGCTTCCAGTAAAACCATTGGAAAACCTTCAAATCTGGAAGTCATGACGAATATGGATGACTCTAAATACCTTTGAGCAATATTTTTTTCTGGAGGAAAAATCTTTATCTGGTTTTGTAGTTCCTTATTTTGTATTTGTAACTCTAATTTTTCTTTATCTTCTCCTGTCCCGAAAATATGAAGGGACCAATCCGGGTTATCTTTTTGTACCAGATCCCAAAGATCAATTAAACGGTCGAATCCTTTTTGGTTGTCAAGTCTCCCAACCGCAATAACAATTTTGTTATTCTTTGACGATACATCTGTTGATAATAATGGTATAATATTAGGAATTGCAATGGTATCGGGACGAATTACATCCCAGGCAGCTTTATCTTCTTTTGTTAAGACAACGAATGCATCGTATTTCTTAGGTATAGTATATTCTTCCCAAAAACTACGAAGTCCATACGCCAATCTGAAAATGAAAGACCAATTTTCTGTTATAGACCTTTGTAGTTTATATCCTTTGGAAAAATGAAATTCTAAAATCTTTTTACTCCCGTCTTTTATTGATGGAAGAAAAGTTGCATCATGCGTAAATGTGGAAATTACAATATCTGCAGAGATATCTTTCAGTACTTTTTCCAATCTGGTTTTGTGCTTTTTCTTTTTTTCTCTACGTATCAAAATCCGTTTCAGAAAAGAATAAGATACGATCTCGTCATAATTAATATCGAGATCAATAAATTTTATTTTATTTGAGAATTCATAATATGCAGGACGTTTCCCCTGACCAGTTGTTATTATAGTGATATCATAACTGTTTCCGTTGTTATATTCAGCCAGATAGTTTGTTTTCATGGAAATGATTCTTTCTATTCCTCCCGGTCTGAATAGATCTGGAATACAATATACTATTTTTATTGTCTTGTTTGTTGTGTTTTCTGATATCTTATTCATATTGCAAATGTACATAATATTTAAATAGTCTACACTCGTAATGAATTATAAACGATTGTATGTTTGTATTATTAGGATAAATAAGTTAAATGTGGTTAAAGGTGCGTACTGGATGGTGTATGTATTTACAAGTTATTTATCTTTGATAAATACTACTGTGGGATATGAAGTTGCTAAATTTTAAAATTTGTTATATGGCTATCTGTTTATCATTTAGTCTATTACTTTCAGGAGGATGTGATACTGCTGAAGAGGAAGAAGAACTTTTTCCTAACGTATTGAAATCAACGTCTCTTTTTTTAGAAGCTTCGACTACAACGCCTCGTTGTAGCGAGGGAGATATTATACTGTTGAAAGATAACCGCATATTAACTATTTATACACGTTTTATTGATGGTCAGGGAGATCATGATAAGGCTGTATTGTCGGGGCGTATTTCTGATGATGGTGGTTACACATGGGGTGATGAACGGGATATTGTTACTGGTGGGGGGAAGAAGAATGTAATGTCTGTTTCTTTATTGAGGCTACAAAATAATGATATTGCTTTATTTTATTTAGTGAAGAATAGTATATATGATTGTTACCCGGTTATGCGAACATCAAAAGATGAAGGGATAACATGGTCTGATCCTGTAGCTTGTGTTGTGCCTGAAAGTGGTTATTATGTTTTAAATAATAGCCGGGTAATCAGATTGAAGTCCGGGCGTTTATTAATGCCATTGTCTCTTCATACAATGAGTAATTCCTCCTTAAATGAGAGTGGACATATATTTTGTTGTTATTCAGATGATAATGGGAAGACATGGGTCAGAGGTGAATTTGTTACTAAAAGACAAGATCTGGTGACTCAGGAACCTGGTGTTGTTGAATTAAAAAATGGGAAAATACTATTGTATATGCGAACAAATTCCGGCTTTCAATATTTTTCTTATTCAAAAGATTCCGGGAAATCGTGGTCGGTAGCTCAGGAAGGTAATTTATCTTCTGCTCAATCTCCTGCACTGATAGTTCGTGATCCTCAAAGTACGGCGCTTATTGCTATCTGGAATAATAGTAAAACAGTTCGGACACCTTTGTGTCTAGCTTTATCTAAAGATGAGGGTGCGAGTTGGACTAATAAGGTTTTAATAGAAAGTAATCCAAACTTATGGTTTGCGTATCCGGCTATTCTTTTTTTACCCAATAATGCCGTTCTTATTTCGTATAGTATGGGGAAAGCTGAGTTCTGGGGATTAGAGTCCTTTACAATATCTAGGATATTAAGAAAATCCTTGAATTTGGATAAATAAGGTGTAAATATATATTGTGAGGTTCTGAATCTCTACTTTTAGTTATATCTTTGTCTGTCAAAAATAAGATATAAACGATGTATGATATAGTGAAGCTAGGGGATTTTGATATTACAACCGATTTTATTTTTACAGAATTTCCGGAAAAGACATTAATAATAAATACAATAAATGCCTATTCATGGACAATGACGGATCGTTTTCCTGATTTTAAGAAGGCTTTACAAACGAGTGATATTTTATTGCCAGACGGTATTGCTATCGTATATGCAGCTCGTCTGCTTGCAGGAAAACATATAAAGAAAATGGCTGGGGCCGATTTACATTTTCTTTTGTTGGATTTGTTGAATAAGAAGAAGGGACGTTGTTTTTACCTGGGGGCATCCCAAAGTACATTAGATCTGATAAGAAAACGTTTAAACAAAGAATATCCCAATATTTGTGTCGAAACATTTAGTCCTCCTTTTAAAGAACAATTTACGGATGCTGATAATCAGGAAATGTATGATGTTATTAATCGGTTTTCTCCGGATGTGGTTTTTGTAGGGATGACAGCTCCCAAGCAGGAAACATGGATCTATCATAACCATAATAATATTAATACTAAGGTTATCTGTGGAATAGGTGCAGTTTTTGACTTTTATGCTGAAACCAAAAAGCGTCCGCCACAATGGATGATTAATTGCGGTTTGGAATGGTTTGGTAGGTTGATCACCGATCCACGACGATTGTGGAAGAGGTATCTGGTATATAATGTCGTTTTCCTATATAAGATAGGAACATTATATATTAAATCCTTTTTCTCAAAGAAATTATAATGTTTCTTTTTGATTCATATTATGTGTCATATTGGAAAATACGAGTCCCAAAAACATCATAAAAAATAATCCTCGATTACTTGTAAAGGTCGCATCGGCGATATTTTCAATGGCAAAATATCCTGATACTACAATAACTATAGTTGTAAGTTTGGAGTCGTATGTCTTTTTGAAATAAGTATATGCTTTTTTACATAAGTATATCCAAAAGATAGCGAATAAGAGTGCTCCTACTACTCCGAATTGGGCTAAGGACGGATAATAAGTATCTGAAATAAAATAGGGATAATGTTTGCTTAGCCCCCAGATGCCATCTATTTCATACTCTTTGTAGATATCGGAGTAATAGGCTCCTGATGCATGTGTTCCGAAAGTTGCCAATCCGGAACCAAAAGGAAAATAGTCTTTGAATATCTGGAAAGAAGTAGCATAAAGAGCAAATCGGGCAATATAATCCTTTTCACTGTTAGTTGAGATACCTTGTAAAAAATAAAGTTCAATTTTTTCTTTTGCAACTAATAGTATGATTCCCAGCATTATTAATGTTATAATACTATTTCTGAAATTGAATTTTAAATTTTTAGCATTACTGAAAAACAAAATAGTGAATGTCGCTAATACAAAGAAGCCATAGAATTTAGATCTGGCGGAGAAGAGTCCGACAGCAAGCATACAAATAAATATGATTTTTTCTTTATTGGTATTATTACTTGTATACAAGTAGACCAATGCCAGTGCAGCGATAGCTGATGCATAATTCGATGGATGTCCTGCTATAAACTCCAGGATATTAGGATAAAATAGACTTATTATACCAAAAGGAACCAATACCCCCCAGCATAACAGGCATAATTGATTAAGCAATGTATTTTGTTTTTTACTGAATAGCGGCTTTATTTGGTATACACAAAAAAAGGCGATGTATGGTTTTAGTTGAATGATGAAATCTACAAGTATTGCTGTTTTTGAGTTGCTGCTTATTTGTAATGAATATATGAGATAGAAAATAAATATACCCAATATGTAGATAAATATTTTGTTAATTCTCCAGTCCGAGGTATGGAACATATAGTGTATAAACATAACAAATAGTACGACTGCACATAATTCATCAATGGATTGAAAACCAATCAATCCATATGTCACAATTCCGAATATTAGAGTTATTATGAATAAACTGTAAAAATGTCTGTTTACAAAATCTTGTATCATTTCTAAATATATTTTTATCTTGGTTTATTTGAATTTGTAATACAAATAAACATTATTCTATCGTCAGTGTATTATACAATGACTCTATCTCTTGATTGATCGTTTTAATATTAAACTTTGTCGATGCTAATTTTTTCCCTTCATCTGCTATTGTTTTGTATAGCGAAGGGTCTTTTATTAGTTCTTCAAAATTATTAGCGAGTGTTTGGATGTCCCCCGGTGTAAACAGAAGCAAATTAGTTCTGTTTATAGCGATATCAGGAATTCCTCCTACAGGAGTTGTAACAACCGGTAGACCATAACTCCAGGCATCTAATACTGCCATTGGAAAGCCCTCGGCATAACTCGGTAGGCAAAAGATCATCGCTTCTTTAAAAGCTTTGTCTTTCTGTTTGCCATCTACCCATCCTAAAAACGTTGTTTTTTGTTCAATATTATGCTGCTGCACTAATAATTTTCCATTATCTATTTCACCGTTGCCTGCAAATACTATTTCCCATTCTGGATATTTAGGAGCTATAAGAGCAAATGCATTGATCATATCTGAATATCCTTTTCTGGGATTCAAGGTTCCGGCATATAATATTTGTTTTTTCTGAATGTACGATTTTGAACTTATGATTGTGGTACACGGATTATATATGACAATCGCTTTACCTTTTGGTAATTGAAACTCATTTGTTACCTGATCTTTCCAGTATTCAGACAATAGTACAACTCTGTCTGCATGACCGAATAGATATTTATATACAGGCCTGAACTTCGTTTTTATAGTACTGTGAGGTGAAAAAGCATGGAAGTGTATGATTATTTTTTTTCTCCATAAACGTGCAATGAAAAAGTAGAAACATTTACGGATTGCAGAAGGTACTTCACTTGTGTGGATATGAATAATATCGTAAAAGGGAATAACTGCAGTAAATAGAATAAATGATCTTATAAAATATAGTAGCTTATATAGAAAGCCTTTATCTATATGCGTTTCAATCCATTTACAATGAAACTTCTCCCATTGAACTCCTTTTTTGTGAGCTTCTATCACAGCAGTAATGCCTCCCCTTGTTTTATGTGAGGTTGCAACAATTAAAACTTTAGGTATATGTTTCATTGTATATTTTTTCTAATATGTTTCTGGCAATTCTTTTATCTTCTGCATAAAGCATTTTTTCATGCTCAATTATTTCATCAATTGAAAATCTTGGTTTTATGACTTTAGCCGGTATACCGCCTATAATAGAATAGGGGGGGCAAGATTTATTGACAACTGCCCCAGCTGCAATAACCGATCCTCTGCTTATTGTAACTCCCATGAGTATAGTCACATTAGCTCCTACCCAAACATCGTCTTCTATATTAACTTCTTTATCATTCTCTGGTAGTTTTTCATGAGAGTCTACAATGAATTTTCCAACCACATCAATTCGATGATTTCCTGTTACGATCGTAGGAGATGGTCCGAATACGATGTTATTACCTATGTTCAGTGCTGCTTCCGTACAAAATATATGAGCATATCTGGGAATACTGACATTGTTTCCAATACTTAGATTTTCTAGTCCGAAATATACTGATGTGCAAGGTTTTATTTTTACATTGGTTCCACATTTCTTCATCACTTTTTTGAAAAGTATGGATAATATGGAATCTTTTATAAATTCGATAGAATGAGAAAACCTTTCTGTAAGACGGACTATTTTGATAAACATACTTGTTTTCGAATAATTTATTTAGACAAATTTAGGAGTCAATATCTTCAAAAGTACAAATTTTTGGTATAAGATTTATGATAGTGAAGTTATAAATTTGTTTTTAATTGTTTTTTTGATCTTCAATCATATATCTTGTCATTATTTCTTCTTATTCCAGTTAAGTGATAAGCTGTATTCTAGGGTAATGTGTCATTGAAAATATTTTTAGTCGATTCTATTTGTTTTCTATAAACATCAATAGAGTAGCTTAACGCCTGAAATGTATAAAAACTAATGTTAGCCGACAAAATTATTTTGAGTGTAGATACCTGAAGGTTTATGCCTACTTCAACAAATATTAAAAATATCAGAAATGTTATGGAATTGAAAAGCATATAATTCTTCTTTCGTTGTATACTAAGTTAGATTAGCGTGCAAATATAGCCATTCCTCTTAAATATCGAAAGATATGAACCTCTGTTTTTCGGATATATAATATATCTTCACTTACATCCTTTTAAAGAATATCGCGAATTTTCCTTTTTTATATCTTTAAGCGCACAACCAGTACATCCGCAACAGGATTTGTCTGCTTTTGAAGGGTGAACTAGTCTGTATATTTTTCTTCCGATATAGAAAATGACAATGAAACCGATAATGACGATAGCTACTTCCTGCCACATAATTTGATGTCGTTAATTAATTAAATTAATAAACAAACTCCCCGTCTGATAAACCACAAACGAAACGATCCAAGCCAGGACACACGTGTAAATAACTACAAATATTCCCCATTTCCATGATCCTGATTCATTGACGATAGCAGAGATTGTTGCTATACATGGAAAATAGATGAGCACGAAAAGCATCAGGCTTAAAGCTATAAGGGGAGTGAATACCGGGTTGCCTTCTTCATCCATATCTTGTTTCAAGCGTTCGGATAAAGCTTGACTATCCTCTTCTTCACCTGTATATAATACGCTCAGAGTACTTACAACAACTTCTTTGGCTGCCATACCTGTAAGTAGGCTGACACTCATTTTCCAGTCAAACCCTAACGGATTTAGAACAGGTTGTATCGTTTGACCGACTATTCCGATATAAGAACTTTTCTGATGTTCTATATTCTTCAGGCGTTCCAGTTCCGCAATGGTTTCTGTTTTCTCGGTAGAATCCAGCTCGGCATTTTCAACTTCCGCTATTTGCTTGTCGAATACGTCGCCTATTTCTGTGTTACGGGGGAAATACCCCAGGAACCAGATAATGATAGAAGCAACCAGGATGACACCTCCCATTTTATGAAGATACTGCTTCGCTTTTTCCCACATATGGATCATGATAGATTTAGCCGTAGGCATACGGTAGGGGGGGAGCTCCATTACAAACGGTACATCTTCTTCATTAAACAGGAAACGTTTGAACAATCGGGCCATAATGACAGCCAGAATAATTCCGGTAACATATAATGAGAGCAGAATAAAGCTGGCATTGTTAGGGAAAAATGCTCCGGTCAATAATACATACACAGGGAGACGGGCGCTACAACTCATCAACGGGTTAATCAGCATGGTTATCATCCGGCTGTTACGACTTTCGATTGTACGTGAGGCCATAATTGCCGGCACATTACATCCGAATCCCATCACCAGCGGTATGAACGATTTTCCGTGAAGTCCCATTTTGTGCATGATCTTATCCATGATGAAAGCAGCGCGTGCCATATATCCCGAATCTTCCATAAAAGAAATGAATAGATATAATATTAGGATATTAGGCAAGAAGACAATTACGCCGCCGACTCCACCGATGATACCATCTACCAACAAATCTTTTAAAGGTCCTTCACTCATATGAGACCGTACAAAGTTGCCGATAAAACCAACCAAATCCTCGATCCATCCCATCGGATATTCTCCCAGGCGGAATGTCGCTTCGAACATAATCCACATAAACAGGATAAATATGGGGAAACCTAAAACTTTATGAGTAACAAACAGGTCTATGATCTGAGTGCTGGTAGCTTCTTTTATTTTATTTTGTTCGAAAGTTTCCCGTAAGGCCCCTGATATAAATCCATAGCGGGCATTAGTGAATGCTGTTTCGCAATCTTCCAGTAATAACTCTTCGATTTGAGTCACATTACGGTCACGTTCCTGAAGGATTATTTCCGCACATGGCAATGTTTGTATAAATCCTTCGATTTCGGGATCACCTTCCAGTAGCTTGATAGAGAGGTAACGCTTTGAAAGGCTTTTTGCTATATTCGCATTCTCCTTGATTGCCTTGCGAACGTTAGTAATACCTTTCTCCAGCACTTCGCCATAATTAATGTGGATATGCCGGATTACCGGATCTTCTTCCTCGTAAACTTTGATAACTCGTTTGAAAAGATCTTCGATTCCGAAACCACTTCTACTTACTGTAGGAACAATCGGAGTTCCGATCATACGGGATAGAGATTCGTAATCGAACTTATTACCCTGCCGCTCCAGTTCGTCGTACATATTCAATGCAATGACAGAACGAACATCCATGTCGATAAGCTGACAAGTCAGATATAAATTTCTTTCCAGATTGGAGGCATCTATTACATTGATGACTACATCCGGTTGTTCTTCGCTAAGGTGTTTACGGACATACAGTTCTTCCGGAGTATAAGCCGATAAAGAGTAAGTACCCGGTAGATCTACGATCCGGAATGTATATCCGTCTTGTCGGAAGGTTCCTTCTTTGGCATCGACTGTGACCCCGCTGTAATTACCTACATGCTCGTGGGCTCCTGAAGCAAAGTTGAACAAAGAGGTTTTTCCGCAATTCGGATTACCGACCAATGCTACGTTGATCGTTTTCCCTTTATTTATGGCAATTGCTTGTAAATCTTCGGTGGATGGAGAAATGTAAGAGTCTGCAGAACGCTTTTCCTCTTCTTCCGAGGCCTGTACTTTGGCGTGTTCGGCGGCACTGATAACCTCTATCATAGCGGCATCATTGCGGCGCAATGATACGTCATATCCCATTACACGATAATGGATAGGATCCTTCAGTGGTGCATTTTGTATAACGTCTACTTCTTTCCCCCTGATAAATCCCATCTCGATAATGCGTTTGCGGAAGGCTCCGCGTCCCATTACCTTTACAATAACACCTTTTTCGCCTGTGCGAAGCTCTGATAATCTCATCTTTTCAAAAATCTTGCGCAAAGGTATATTTTAATGGTTGTATAATCAATACCTAGATTTAGGTATTCCGCCCGACAGTGCCTAAAAAGTTCTGTAAGCGTTGTCCGGCTCGGGGACAGTGCTTAAAAAGTTCTGTAAGCATTGTCCCCTGGCGGGACGTATCGAATTGGATATTATTCCTGAGAAACTGTTTTGAATTTATTATTTGATTCTACTTTAGAAAAAGGTGAACCCAAATGACAGGTTTTGTAGGGGTGGGGTTTGCCCACCCTTTGCGACAATAATATAACAACCGGTGAAGAAGGGCGGGCAGACCCCGCCCCTACGGCCGAACCTGCCTGTTCCATTGTGACGGCGCCTGTAAGGGCGGTTCGCGAACCGCCCCTACCAACGACACTACATTCAAATCTGTCAAGAAGTGAATCAAACAATAAATTCAAAACAATTCTTGAATGTTTTGTATCTTTGGAACCTGAAAAAGTAGCAAATCCGGTAGAAGTATGTTGAATAAAGTGATAGTATGTCTCGGTTCAAACCGGGATAAAGAGAAGAATGTTGAATTGGCAGATCAACTTTTGCGTGATCATTTTGCTTCGATTCACTTTTCAGAGGCAGTGTATACCGAACCGGTAAATATGCAGAACCCATCTGCCTTTTTGAATCAGGTTGCCATTGCTTTTACTCCGGACTGTCCGGAAAAGATAATAGATGCATTTAAGCAGATAGAACGGTTGTTGGGACGTACACCGGACGACAAACTAAAAGAAAGTATTCCTATCGACATTGATTTGCTGCAATGGAATGATTGTTTACTGAAACCACAAGACCTGCAACGCCCTTATGTCCAGTCAGCTCTCAGAACGTTGTCTGATGCAGGACAAGAAAATGAAGGGAGCAATCAGAAAACCTCCTTTTCCTGAAACTCGGATCAACAGATTGATGCATTTACATATAATTGAACTGATTGAGTTATTCCTGTCCGTATTGTAAAAGCCTTTATCCACTTTCAGAGAATAATTATGAGTACTGAGCAAAAAACGATAATCTTCGATCGGCAGAATCCGTTCGGTCCAGTTCCCGCTTGCCGGATCACAAGTGTTGTGTGCATCTTTTAATTTCGGCAGTTGATTGGCTTTAATTGCTTTGTCTATGTCCTGGTATACAAGTCCGCGAGTTTGCTGCGTCCATTTATTTATTTCATCGACAGAGAGAGTGGGATAGTTTTTTTCAATATATTCTTTTCTTAATGTGTAATAGTTGGGGATTTCTGCTGCTCCGGTCTCACTGTTATCCATTAACCTATGCAGGCGGCGCTTTACATACGGGTTGAAAGGAGTAGAGGCTGTCGTAAAGATCATTTGCATTTCCGGATTTACGCCGGCAAGATCTTTAAAGAAAGCTTTCAGATCGTAGACATGTTCGATCAAGTCTGTTGCGATCAGCAAATCCGGATGAATATCATTTTCTTTACACCAATCGGCCAATGTGTCGGAATTTCCATGTAAAATGATATCAGGGCCGATCCCGGTTTCTTTTTTTAATACTCGAATTGTTTCTACCGATTTCGGATTAAGATCAAGATAGATCACTTTTCCGACTCCGGCTGATTTTGCCAGGATACTGAGAAAACCGCTTCCACCTCCGTAATCGACAAAAGTGATATCCTGAGGAGAACGGTTAAGAATATTGAAACCATTTGACAAGCATGCACTATAAATCTTCATATAATAATGCATAGCAGGTTTCAGGTTGCCAATATACTGTTTGTTGTAGTCGCTGATAGGCAGTTGATTGTAATCAATCTCCTGTAAACGTTCCGACAGCGACCTGGCAATATGTAGTAAGTTATGCTTTTTCATAAATCATTTTATAAAGTCGTTCTCCTTGTTGTTGGTTTGAATAGGTCGGGAACAGAAACTCTTTTCTTTTCCCGATTAGTTCCTCTGTCATCGGTTGTTTCATCAATCTGTCGCAGGTTTCTATCATATCTTCCGGTGTATTGGCGATATAGCATAAAGGATCCAGTCCACTGCCTGTAACCATTTTCTGATTTACGATAGTGTATCTTCCTCCAAAAAGACTGTTCAGTAATTTTAGTTTTAAACCTGTATCCTGGAAAGTGATCAGCATATGTATTTGAGCTTCATGAGTCAGGTAATCCATTCGCTCGTCAGACGGATTTGCTTCTATCGTGATGTTGGGATAAGGTGCAGCAGCATCCAGTAATGCGTCAGGCGGATTCATACCGGCGATAATACAAGGATAATCCAGTTTACAGAATACATTTTTTATCAGGAATAAAGCAGCCTGAGTGTTCTCTGTTACAGACAGTTTTCCATGATATAAAACGAAGTCTGACGATCCGGTTTTTACGGATATCTGATCGTTGATATGAAAACTGGGCATATATTCTACTTTCTTGTCAGGGAATATTTTACGCAGATAATCCGTATCGGTGACAGATACGACAATCATCAGGTCTGCATGTTTTAATATATCCTGATAACGTTCAAAGCGCCAGGCTTCGAGCAGGAAGAAATACTTTTTGATCAGATTCGTTTCCGCTTTGGCCAGGTGGCGATAATAGTCGTGTTCGATATTACTTTCCCTGTATATCTTCATTCGCCCTTGTAATTGAGGATGATTTATATAGTAACAGGAATGCAACCCGTCGAATAATATCGGATAGTCATTTTGTAAAAGGTTTTTCAGCAGTTCCGGATCTTTCCGGCTGAATACGTTGTATGGCAATAAGGTGACATTGGCGAGTATCCCCGTCTTTCGTTTATAATAATAAACCTTTTCGCATAAAGCTTCCAACTCTTTGGAGCGGGGACGTTCGTATTCGAAACAATGCAAGATGATTTTTACACCACACCTGTGTAAAGCCAACATTTTGTAATAAACGTCGATCACTCCACCATAATTGGCCGGCCAGGGAATATTGAATGCAACTATATTGATATATTTATCCATGAATATTTATCTTTTCGAATATCTGTATGAACTGTTTCGCCTGTTCTTCACGTGAAAAACGGAGCAATTTATTTTTGTCTATCGGTGAAGAAGTATATCCTTTCTCTCTCCACTCTTTGTAATAATATTTCAAAAAATGACAAACCTCTTTTACACTGGTCGCAGCAAGTCCGGCCTTCGTCTCACCGATAGCCTCTGCCAGGTAACTTTCATCACTGCGTACACAAAGTATCGGTTTCTCTACTGCCAACGACTCAAAGAACTTTGTGGTCATAACCCCTTTAGGTCCCGTACCCTGTGCCCGGTTGGTCAGTAACAATAATACGGAACTGTTATTTAATATCGACGGGATATCGGAAGCCGGTACATATCCTTTGAAATCCATGAAAGGCAGAACCCCATACTTTCTGGCTTCTTCAGTTATGATCTCCCGGGATGCATCGTCGACATACCAATAAACCCGGCAGTCTTTATCCGTAAAAACATTTTCAGCGGATAAGGTTGCTAATGCGTCCATTAACAGGCTCGGATCGCGCATAGCTGTGCTAAGCAACCTGCCTGTATAAGTAATGATGAACCGGTCGGTCGTTTTTTGTTCCGGATAGAATAGTTCCGGATCGAAGCCATTGTAGATCAGTTCTACTTTGGGATTGTATTGTTTCAATATATCTACGTGCCAGGGAGAAATTGTTGTTACATAGCCGGCCTTTTCCAGTACCCGGTTTCTGTCGCGAAGGCTTTTCCGTTTGAATACCGATACAAACAATTTGTTTAATCCGCAAAAGGAAGGTAACGTATGCGACATAAATTCATCTCCCGTATATTGTTCGATGATGTCCCTTAAATCGACCACTAAAGGCAGTTTATATTTATCGGCGACTTTCTGTGCTGCCGGCAACGGGAAAGTCCGGAAACTACTGCATAATATCAGGTCGAACGTATTTCCTTCGACCAGTTTCTTTGCAGCATTATACATACGGGTATCTTTATAGCCGAAACACAGGTCAAGAAAAAGCGTACTGATCCATTGAAGCTTCTTTAGAACCGGATTTTGGGCCGTATAATAATTTACATAAGTAACCTTATCTTTTCCGGCAAGGAAAGTGAACGTTTTCTCTTCCACAGCTTCTGTCAGGATGACAGGCTCCCAGTTATAATGCTTAAGGTACTTACACAAATATCCCATACGAGGACCGAAAGCCGGAGGAAAAAGGTCGCAGATGACTAATACTTTCTTCATAATAAACCAATAATTAGATCGGAAGCATTACCGGTCCCGTATTCTATTATCTCTTTTCGTATCGGATTATTCTCCAGGCAATGCAGAATATTCTGCTTTTTATATCCGGCAATCTGGTTCCATCCGGCCTCGACAGTTTCCACCCATTCCGTTTCATTCCGCAAGGTGATGCAAGGGGTATGATGGAAATATGCTTCTTTTTGTACGCCCCCCGAGTCGGTAAGAATCGTGGCAGCATGTTTCTCCAGCATTACCATATCTAAAAAGCTGATTGGAGGAATGATTTGAATGCCTTCCTGTTTTTCCAGTGCATAAAGCATACCCTGTTTTTCCAGGCACTTGCGTGTACGGGGATGCAGGGGGAGGATAGTAGGAAAAGAAGGAGACGAAATTTCCTTCAGCGCGTCGATAATATCGGATAAGCATTCCCGGTTGTCCGTGTTTTCTGCCCGGTGAACAGTACAAAGTCTGAATTGTTTACTTGTAAGATGATGCTGGGATAATATTTGTGAAGATTTATCAGCCAGTTCTCCGAATAATAAAGCCGCATCGTACATCACATCACCGACATGGTGTACCCCTTCCTGAATTCCTTCGTTCGCCAGATGTTTTACTGCCGCAAAAGTCGGACAACAAAGCAGAGTCGCTATATGATCCGTCAGGATACGATTTATCTCTTCCGGCATTTGTTTATTGAAGCTGCGTAGACCAGCCTCGACATGTATGACCGGTATATGAAGTTTTGATGCAGCCAGGGCTCCGGCCAGTGTTGAATTGGTATCACCGTATACCAGAACGTAGTCCGGTAATGTCTCGGATAATATCTTTTCAATTTCAATAAGCATATGGCCGGTCATTTCTCCGTGCGTTCCGTTTCCGCATTGTAACTGCCAGACAGGTTGGGGAATTCCCATGCTATTGAAAAATATGTCGCTCATATTGGCGTCATAATGTTGCCCCGTATGAAGGAGAAGTTCTTCAATAGGAGAAACATTGTTTTTATTATGTTCCATAATCGCCCGGCTTACCATGGCCGCCTTTACGAACTGAGGCCTGGCACCGACAATAGTAACAATTTTCATTTTTTTGCTAGTTCGTTTAATAAATGGCTATAAAGCTTTCTTAAATAACTGTCTGTATTTTCCTGTGCACTGGTATTATGCCACAGAAGGGTTAATTCTCCACCGGCATTTTTTACCTGTTCAACCAGGTCGAGACTGTAAGTAAGCGCTTTATCATAATCTAATCCCATATATTTTTTCTCTTCCAGCGAGCATTCCATCAGCGTTAACGGATGGAGCAGGACGGAAGATAACCGACGGTTTACAGGGTTGATCCATCGTACCGGATAGGAGGTTCCTAATCTGAAACCGGCTACATCTGCATATCCCATCGTAAAATCATGTGTAATTCCGGCGGCTTCCAGTTGAGTCATATCCTCCGGTTCGCGACTGGCCAGGAAATGATGGCGGTTACAGTATATACTTTTACCGATATTTTCTTCCAGCCCTGTTTTTTCTTTTCGGATGAGGGTAGGAGTAATGCTTGCCTGATAACTGCTGTGTAGCCCGACTGTCATATTGTTGGACAAAGCAGACTGTATCAAATTGTATACATCCTTATTCCGTAAACTGTAATGGGGTTTGTCCAATTTGCTTTTACCTCCGCTACGGACGAAAAGAACAGACTTGCAGATATCTGTCCCCACCTGATCTTGAAGCGTCTTGTTCTGTTGAAACATCCAGGGGAAAGTATAATACGGATCATCTTCGACCGGTCCGCATCTTCCCTCAATAGATTTTCTCAATCCTCTTCCATCCCTGAGAGAGCGAATGAAACCTTTCCATGAACGGTAAAGCGTCGGAGCGTCCAGGTCGTGAGTCAGATAAATATGTTGTATTTGTTTTTTTATGTCAGGCACCCGAAGCCCGTAATGTTGCAGCCAGCTGCGCAATAATAACCTGTATTCGTCTACAATTGGCCGGTGAAGGAAGCCTGCCCGATATGGCAAAGACTTTTTTCCGGGAAAACGTCCGTGTTCGTCCCGCTCATTCCGCTGTATAATTTCTTCGTAACGGGTGATAAGAAAATAGGTACTTGCAATGATATCTGCATGAATCACCAGGGTATCGCCTATCAGTTCTATTTGAGGCGAGCCAAACAGGAGAGGAGTTCCTTCTATTTCCTGCAACGGTAGTTCCGGGAGGGAAGCGGCGGTTCCGTATATCTGGTTGCTAAAGAATCCCGAGGGAACGATTACTATACTATAACGATCATATAATTTTCTATCGGCCGTATATCCGATAGCGGCAATCACCTCCCCGGAAATATCTTCTCCGAGAAGGAAGCGTATAATATAATGTATAGTGCGATCGTTCATTTCCATTTTTTTATTTTCAGCCAAGCCCTATGTAATAAACTCAGATTCCCCTTGGTTATTGTGAAGAAAGGCATTTGAATTGCTCCGAATTCGCGGAAAAAACGTTCGACACCGGGTATCATCGATCCTTCGAAGTCGAATAAATCGGTGTATTGTGCAGTGAAGCGGATACCTTCCCATAAGACAAGGCTATGTGCGCCCGATGCCCGTAATTCGGGATCGCCTCCTCCGGCCAGGTAATAGGCGGAACTTTCCTGCCAGGCGATGAAAGCTACGGCATGCAGGTTCCCTTTGTCGTCGTAGGCCCCCCAGAGATCTCCCTGGTTGCGTTGACGACAGACAGATATAATCTTTTTCAGTATTTCACGTTCTTTGGGTGCAGGAAGCTGTTGACGTTTGAATGTAAGAGCCTGAATTCTTAGGAAGTCGTCGACGGGAATGCCCTTCTTTACCGTGATGCCCTGTTTCTCTTTTGCTTTTGTAATGTTCCGGCGGATATTGGAACTCATATTTTCCCACAAAGATTGCTCGTCCCGGATGTTATTCAACAGGTAAGTATACCGTGTCGTTTGTTTGTAGCCTTCCCAGTAAAACGGTAACCAATCCGTTATCCGGTAATTGAAATATTGCAGGAAGTGCGGATATTTCTTTAATGCATCTGTAAATACCTTACAGATAGCCTGGTGTTTGCCTAAAGTCCGGGTATATTTTGCGTCAGCAGGTTCCGGTGCAAACCAGGGACCCATTGTCTGGGTGTAAGGAGGCATCGTTATGATACCCTGATGTGGAATATATAATGGAAACGATGCCAGAATTTTCTCCTTTTCTTCAACCAGCAAGACATCCCATAAGGTTTCGCCACAAACCGTATCCAACCACCAATCACGTGAAAACAGGGGCAGGCTTGTTTCTTTATTGCAAAGCTGGCGATATTTGTCTTTGTCAGTCATATTATAAGGTTAGAAAATTCTTAATACCGGTTTATATGAAGTGTGACGAAAACCCGGAAAAGGTCTTCGTCACACGTTTCAATATACATATTATTATATGTAAGAATATTATGCTTTTAAAGCTTCGAATATCAGAGCCGACAACTCATCGGCCAGTTCCGGATTATCGTTGATACATTGTTTTGCAGCATCACGGCCTTGTCCCAACTTCGTTTCGTTGTAGCTGTACCATGAACCGCTTTTCTTGATAATGTTCAGTTCTGCTCCCAGGTCGACGATTTCGCCGGCATGTGAGATACCTTCTCCAAACATGATATCGAATTCAGCTTTGCGGAAAGGAGGTGCCACTTTGTTCTTCACAACCTTCACACGTACCTGGTTACCTTTCATTTCGTCTCCGTCTTTCAACGTTCCGATCTTGCGGATATCCAGACGTACGGAAGCATAGAACTTCAGTGCATTACCACCCGTTGTCGTTTCCGGGTTACCGAACATGACACCGATCTTATCACGCAACTGGTTGATAAAGATACAAGTCGTGTTTGTCTTGTTGATAGTTCCGGTCAGCTTACGCAATGCCTGCGACATCAAACGAGCCTGCAAGCCCATCTTGCTGTCACCCATATCACCTTCAATTTCAGCTTTCGGTGTCAGAGCGGCAACAGAGTCGATAACGATAATGTCGACTGCAGAAGAACGAATCAGCTGTTCTGCGATTTCCAAAGCCTGTTCACCGTTGTCCGGCTGGGAGATCCATAGATTTTCTACATCTACACCCAGCTTTTCAGCATAGAAACGGTCGAAAGCATGTTCCGCATCGATAAATGCGGCGATACCTCCTTTTTTCTGTGCTTCGGCAATTGCGTGGATTGCCAATGTTGTCTTACCGGAAGATTCCGGTCCGTATATTTCGATTACACGTCCTTTCGGATAACCGCCAACGCCTAATGCTGCGTTCAGGGCGATAGATCCGGTAGGGATCACTTCGATATTTTCAATGCTTTCGTCGCCCAACTTCATGATAGAACCTTTTCCGTAGTTCTTTTCAATCTTGTCCATCGCTGCACGAAGCGCTTTTAACTTGTCGGCATTTACTGCCGGTTTACCTTCCGGTGTTTTTCCTTCTTCGAATAAATTATCTTCTTTTGCCATCCCTTTTATGAATTAAGGATTTGATTTGCATGGTCTTTTGTCTTCACCTCTTTCGGACCGATTATCTTTTCGATGATTCCATCTTCGTTGATAATAAAGGTGGTGCGGAGAGTCCCCATGTATGAACGTCCGTACAGTTTCTTTTCGGCCCATACGCCAAATATTTGTTGCAGGGCTGTGTCCGTGTCAGCAATCAGGGGGAAAGGCAGGTTCTGCTTTGAGATAAATCCCTGATGGGATTTGGCACTGTCTTTGCTAACCCCGACTACTTCGTAACCGGCTGCCTGTAATTCCTGGTAACCGTCACGCAGGCTACAGGCTTCCGCCGTGCAACCGCTGGTGTTGTCTTTGGGATAAAAATAAAGAGCCAGCTTTTTCCCTTTGAAGTCGCTGAGTTTTATTTCGTTTCCATTCTGATCGAGCCCCAGTACTTCGGGGGCTTTATCGCCTACTTGTAATGCCATTATAATTCCAGATCTACGTTAAACATTTCATGCCAGGGCAGACCTTGCTCATTCAGTTCTTTCATGAATGGATCGGGGTTAAATTCTTCCACGTTCCAAACGCCCGGTTTCTTCCATACGCCTTGCATGAATAGCTTGGAACCGATCATAGCCGGAACACCGGTTGTATAACTTACGCCCTGTGCACCTGTTTCTTTATAAGCTGCTTCGTGGCTACAGTTGTTATATACATAATATGTCAGTTCCTTGCCATCTTTGATACCACGGATGCGGCAGCCGATAGACGTCTCACCTGTATAGTTTTCTCCCAAGTCGCCCGGGTTTGGCAATACGGCTTTCAGGAACTGGATCGGAACGATTTCCTGTCCGTTGTACATCACCGGATCGATGCGCGACATACCGATATTCTGTATCACACGTAGGTGAGTCAGGTATTCCTGTCCGAAAGTCATCCAGAAACGGGCACGTTTGATGGTCGGGAAGTTCTTGGTCAGGCTTTCCAGTTCCTCGTGATACATCAGGTAAGATTCACGCGGACCTACATTCGGGTAATTCAACGGCTTGTGAACCGACAGCGGATCCGTATCTTTCCATTCCCCGTCTTCGTAATATTTGCCACGCTGAGTGATCTCGCGGATATTGATTTCCGGATTAAAGTTTGTAGCGAACGCCTTGTGATGATCTCCGGCGTTACAGTCTACGATATCCAGATATTGAATTTCATCGAAATGATGTTTAGCTGCATAAGCTGTATATACACCCGTTACCCCCGGGTCGAATCCGCAACCCAGGATTGCAGTCAGCCCTGCCTTTTCGAAACGGTCTTTGTAAGCCCATTGCCAGCTATATTCATATTTGGCTTCGTCCAGCGGTTCGTAGTTGGCAGTGTCGAGATAACTCACACCGTAAGCCAGACAGGCGTCCATGATGGAGAGGTCCTGATAAGGTAAAGCCAGGTTGATAACCAACTCGGGCTTGAAGTCATTAAACAATGCAACGAGTTCGTCTACATTATCTGCATTGACCTGTGCTGTCTTTATTTTTACATTTTTAATATCAGCAGCAATCTGATCACACTTACTTTTTGTGCGGCTTGCCAACATGATATCGGTAAAAACATCGGCATTCATCGCGATCTTTTTAACAGCAACGGTACTTACGCCCCCGGCACCAATAACTAATACTCTTCCCATTTACTAAATAGAATTAATCTTGTTAATATACAGTTTACAAGGTTTTAAACCAAAGGACAAATATACGATTTATCTTTGGAATAAATTCTATCGACAGTGTAAAAACAATCAACCTGCTAATTCTCTGCCTTCTACGTTTTAGGTATGTCTTTCTGTTGAACAAATGGAATGTGTGAAAATGCTCTAGTGGTTTGGTTGATAGTTTATTACAGTTTCCTCGTAGTTCGTTGCTTTGGAAACTGCAGTTCCCTGCCCAGGAAACTACAGTTTCTTCCGCAGGAAACTCGCGTTTCTTAGGCGGGAAACTGTAATTTCCTCAGCAGGAAATTATAAGGACATGCAGATTGAGGTTGTTTGAGTGGGCAAGTCGATTGTAAATGGCCTTATTCTCCGATGAAGATGCAGCGTTTGTAAATGAAACGGCATCATATCATATATGAATAGGCAATGGCAGGATAAATATTAAAGTTAAAGTATATATAAATGCTTGATACTTATTGGGAACGTGTTATATTTGTAAGTAGAATGCAATATTTTTATAGTTATTAAGAATATACATTTAAACCCTGACCGTGGAAACATAGTCTAAACAATAGAATAAATATATTAATGTAGAGGAGAAACGAATATGAAACCCATGAAATTAACATCTTTAGTGGTGATGCTTCTGGTAGCATTTAGTGCTGCAGCCCAGGAGGAATTCTTTGATGATGTGTATTTCTCTTCAAGTAAAGACAAAAAGAAGGACAAAAAAGAAGAGAAGGTTATACAGCCCAAACAGGAGGAAACAACGAAGTCATCATCGGCAATTGTATTGGCGTCGGCCTCCGACTCCAATAGTTCGGCATACGATGCAAATCGTGATGTAGACGAGTATAATCGCAGATATACATCTGTCGACGTAGAAGAACCGTACGATGAAGATCTGGACGAGGAGGATGGAACTTATGTTGAAGAGTTGCCTTCTAAAGATCAGAAAGTAACAAAGAAATCGGAACGTCGTTCCGATGCGGAATATACCGAACGTATTGTTCGTTATCATTCACCCAGCAAGATTACGATAGCCGGTGCCGATCAGGTAGATTTGTATCTGAGCGACGGTTATTACAGTTATGGGTATGATACGGATTACTCCGACGGCAATGCCAATGTAAATGTGAATATCAACATGGGCAATAGCTGGGGAGGCTGGTATTCTCCGTGGTATAATAACTGGTACGATCCTTGGTATAGTTACAGTCCGTGGTGGACTTACTCTTCCTGGTACGGCCCTCGTTGGGGATTCGGCTGGGGCTGGGGTGGTTTCTACGCCGGCTGGAGCAGTCCATGGTATGGAGGTTATTACGGTCCCGGCTATTGGGGCGGTGGTTACTGGGGAGGTGGCTATTATGGACACCATCATCACCATTATTATAATCCTTATAACTATGCTTCACGTGGACGTACGACGTCGAGCCGCTATACAACAGGTAGAAATTCTTCCAGCCGTTATAGCTCCGCTTCTGCCGGACGTGCAGTTTCCAACAGGTCTTCAAGCCGTGCATCTTCTTTGAGAAGTGAAAGCAACCGTACTAGCAGTTCAAGAGGATTGAGCTCTGACCGTTATTCAACTCGTTCGTCATCGTCCACAAGAGGTGAAGGAACAAGCAGTAGTATCCGTTCAAGCAGAGGTACTTCTTCTAGCCGGGTACAATCGGAGGCAACAGTTCGTACACGTCCTGCTACCCGTCGAAGCGACTACAGTAGTGGCTCATCTACGCGCTCTTCTTCCGGTATTCAGGCAAGTCCGTCTACAAGAAGCAGCAGTACACGTTCAAGTTACAGTAACTCTGCACCTTCAAGAAGCCAGAGTACTTATTCGGCTCCGTCAAGAAGTAGCAGTAGTAGCCGGAGCAGTGGTTCGTTCAGTAGCGGAGGTAGTAGTAGCAGTCGTTCAAGTGGCGGCGGTGGTGGCGGCCGTTCAGGTGGACGCAGATAATGAGAGAGATAATATAATTATAATATAAGGGCCGGTATGCGTACTAGAGCCCTTATATATTTAAGGTATTAGAAATAAACAGAAACGATGAAAAGAGTAGCGTGCTTATTTATATCGGCATTTTTCCTGGCCGGTGGTGTCGCATATGCACAAGGTGAAATGGATGCATACAGAATGTCTCAGACCGACCTGAACGGGACTGCCCGTTATCTGGGCATGAGTGGAGCTTTTGGAGCATTAGGTGGGGATATATCGTCTATGTCTACTAACCCTGCAGGGTTGGGGATATATCGTAGTTCGGAAGTCGTAACTACGATAAGTCTTTCGTCAATAAAGGCCAACACGAACTGGAACGGTTCGAAAGCGGATGAGAGCAAGACAAGGTTTAACTTTGACAACATTGCTTATGTCGGTTACTTCCCGACCGGAAATGATGAAGGTATTGTGGGGTGGAACCTGGGTGTTTCTTATAATCGCGTAAAGAGTTTTAACCGTAATTATCGAATGAGTGGGGCGCAGGCCTATTCGTTGGCTGACTATATGGCTGATCTAACGTCTGGTATTAGTGAAGGAGATTTGATTCTTACTAATAATTATGATCCTTATTTTGACAGTCGCGTACCTTGGCTATCGACTTTAGGATATGAAGCTGGCTTTTTTGAACCTTATCAACAAGGAGGAAAAGAATATCATTCTTCTTTTGGAAAGCAGGGAGCTAACGGTTGGGAGGCTTATAGCCCACAGAATGTGGATTTACAGGTGAATGAAAAAGGGTCGATCGGACAGTACAACTTTTCATTTGCGACGAATATCTCTGATCGCTTTTTTTTAGGAGCAACAGTTGCTATTACCGATATGGATTATAGTCTGTCTACAAAATATACTGAAGACTTTACTACAACAACTTATGCATGGTTGGATAACGGACTTACTACATCTGGAACCGGTTATGCTTTTAATCTGGGGGCTATTGTTCGTCCAACTGATTTTTTACGCTTTGGGGTTGCTTATAATTCTCCGACGTGGTATAAATTAACAGATTATTTTCATGGCTCGGCTCAAACATATATAAATGATATATCTTGGGGAGATAAACCTCATGAAACACCTGAGTATCAGTCGGGTAGTTATCATATGCGTACACCGGATCGTTGGATATTCAGTGCAGCCGGTGTCGGTAAAAACTTCCTGGTAAGTGTCGATTATGAATTGACTAATTATAAGAGAATGAATCTGAACGATTTGGATGGATACGACTTGCAGGGTACTGATGATATAAAGAAGGATTTTGGTATGTCTGGGACATTGAAGGTCGGGGCAGAAGTAAAGATAACCCCTCAGTTCTCTGTTCGTGCCGGTACATTATGGAGAACTTCTCCGATGAAGGATCATGTTAAAAATGGAATTTCACCAATACATGATAGCGGAGAACATGCAGGAGAATATTATCAGACAGCAGTAGGAGTTGTTGGAACGGTTCCTAATTATACCGTCGATAAAGGAACAAATTCTTACTCTATTGGCCTTGGTTATCGTTTTACTCCTAGCTTTTATGCAGATTTGGCATGTGTATATCGTGAATATAAGGAAGATGCTTATGCATTCCCAAGTACATATTTGCCGAATGGGGAGGTATTTGTTAAATCCGATCCTGCTTCATTAAAGACAAAAACGACTCAGGTCGCTTTAACTTTGGGCTATAAGTTTTAAAAATATAGTTTGTTAGCAAATGTCCCCTGTTCGTACATAAAAGGTATGGACAGGGGACATTTTTATGTAAAAGTAACAGAAAAGTTTGCCTGTTTAAAATACTTTTTGTTCTTTTGTTTTCGAAAACAAAATTGTATAACATTTAAAACCTCATTGCCTATAGCATAAACATTACTCAAGAAACTATAAAATACAGAAGTAATGAAGACTTTAAAATCGATGACAGACGAAGATCTGGTTGTCCTTTATGCACAGGGTAATAATACCGCCTTTGACGTGTTGTTAAATCGTCATAAGAGCAGTATCCATTCCTATATTTACTTTATAGTCCGCAATAAAGAGTTAACGGAAGATATCTTTCAGGAAACTTTTGTGAAAGTGATTATGACTATTAAACAAGGCCGTTATACAGAAAACGGTAAGTTTAAAGCATGGATCACCCGTATTGCACATAATCTGATCATTGACAACTTCCGTCAGGAACGCAGTGAAAATACTGTATCCAACGATGAAGTGGAAGTTGATCTATTCAATAATATCAAGCTTTGCGATGGAACGATCGAAGACAATATCGTGCGCCATCAGGTATTGTCGGATGTGAAGAAGTTGGTAAAACATCTTCCCGACAGTCAGCGTGAAGTTCTGGAAATGCGTTATTACCAGGATTTGAGTTTTAAAGAAATAGCCGATATTACAGGTGTCAGCATTAATACAGCACTGGGACGTATGCGTTATGCTATTCTGAATATGCGTCGTATGGCTGACGAAAACCATATAGAATTATCTTTGGCATAATCGGTTCGCGAAGCGAGCCAATTCTAATTTAGGGTTCGCGAAGTGAGCCAATTCTAATTTAGGGTTCGCGAAGCGAGCCAATTTGTTTTATCCGATAAAAATAATCTGCTACTCGTACAATAAGTAGAAACTGCTCTCGTTTTATTATCAAACGAATAAAAAAGGGGATGCCTATGAAGAGATTTTCTACTCATTGTATGGATGAATTGAAGGATAAAACTAAAAAGAACCGGAACGAGAGAAAAAATGCGCCGAGTAAACAGACGCTTGACTTCCTTTCTCAATTTGCGAGGAGCTATCATGTAGAGCCCGCATTGCAGCCGGAGTTTTGTGGTTATGTGATGAACTAAGAAATTGAAGGAAAGAGAACACCGGTAATAGTGTTCTCTTTCTTTTTTTTGTACCTTTGCATAAAAGACTTGAAATTATGAAACATAAGATTGCTCCTTCTTTGCTGGCTGCCGATTTTCTGAACCTGCAAAAAGAAGTAGAAATGATAAATAACAGTGAGGCGGACTGGTTGCATATGGATATTATGGACGGGGTATTTGTTCCGAATATCTCTTTTGGCTTTCCGGTACTGGAGGCTGTAAAGCCTATCCTTAAGAAGCCTATGGATGTGCATCTGATGATTGTCGAGCCCCAGAAGTTTGTAAAAGAAGTGGCTGCGGCCGGAGCTTATATGATGAATGTTCATTATGAAGCCAGTACACACTTGCATCGTACTATCGGGGCGATAAAGGAAGCTGGAATGAAAGCGGGAGTTACGTTAAACCCGCATACTCCGATCAGCTTGCTGGAGGATATTATCCAGGATCTCGATATGGTATTGCTTATGTCGGTCAATCCCGGTTACGGGGGACAGCGTTTTATTGAGCATTCTGTAAATAAAACAGCTCGCCTGAAAGAAATGATCCGGGAAAAAGGATTGGAAACTCTGATAGAAGTAGATGGTGGCGTAAATCTGGAAACCGGGAAACGGCTGGTGGATGCCGGTGCGGATGTGCTGGTTGCCGGTAGTTTTGTTTTTAGTTCTCCTGATCCGATACGAACGATAAAAGAACTGAAAGATATGTAGAGATTTATTTGCAACCAACCAAAACCAACCTTTGTATGATAATAAAAGAAATACAAAAGCGGCCTTTTATCAGGCCGCTTCTTATATGGATAACCGGAATCTTATTGCAAGTTTACCTTGATTGCCGTATTCTATCGTTATTGTTGATGCTTATCCCTTTACTAATCATTCTACTTTCTCAAATTGCAGCAAGATACAGTTTGGAAAAGAACTATTGGAGTTATGAGTTTCGTTGGGTATGGGGAGTGGTATTTCTCTTACTGTTACTCTCTTTTTCTATTCAACAAACGGCATATTGGCAGGATAGAGATGAAAGACCGGCTTTTTCTTCTGCTTCAGAATTGGCTGGGCAAGAACAGCAGCGTTTATTGAAACCTTTCGAACGATTACATTTATCGGATGAAGAAAAATCTGTGCTGGCAACGATTACCCTGGGATACCGGGAAGGAATGAGTCGGGATGTAAAAAGACGTTTTTCGGTAACCGGAGTTGCTCATCTGCTGGCTGTAAGCGGTTTTCATGTGGCTATTGTTTGCGGTTTCCTTTCTTTGTTTTTCTCCTTTTTCCCTAAAAATACCTTTTATAGATGGCTGAAGTTTTTATTGACGATTAGTTTGCTTTGGGGCTTTGTCTTGATTACCGGATTTGCAGCTTCTGCTATCCGCGCCGGATTGATGTTGACGTTGTATCTGACGGGTAGAACACTGAGACGAAGAACTGACGGTTATAATACATTGGCAGCTTCGGCATTTTGTATGCTGGCGTTTGATCCGTTTTATTTATTCGATATCGGTTTCCAGTTAAGCTATCTGGCTGTATTGTCTATTTTGTATCTGCAACCCCGGCTTCAAAAGCTGATCGATGTAAGAAATCCACTTCTGGCTGCTCCCTGGGGGTGGATAACTGTAACATTGTCTGCACAAGCGGGAACAACATTGCTTTGCTTATATTATTTCCGGCAATTCTCCCTGGTCTTTTTATGTACAAACTTGCCATTAACCTTGCTGGCAACTTTTCTTATACCGACCGGGCTTATCTGGCTGATGTTACCGGTCGGGTTTCCTGGATATGAATTACTTCAGCATCTTGTGGAAACAATGACTCATACTTTATTACAGATCGTAGATGCTTTTAGTAAGGTTCCGGGGGGAACTTTTTCTTTTCAGCTTGATTTATTCCTGACAATCTTGGGATATGGGGTTGCCTTTTTTTTACTGTTGTTTTTGCAAACCCGGCGCCCACGATTTTTATTCGCCTCGTTACTTCTATTGTTATTTATATTGTTTGATTTGCTTATTGAACGTTTTTTTACTGTGTAGAACATAAAAAAAGTAGTACCTTTGTCTTTGTAAACAAGATAAAATATGATTACAAAAATCATTCAGGAAGAGAAAATTCAGAAAGCCAAGAAATACGTAGAGAAAGGCGAAAGTTTTGTTATTGTGACCCATGTTACTCCCGACGGCGATGCCCTCGGTTCAGCTTTGGGATTGTACCATTTCCTTACAGCCTATGGTAAAGATAATGTAACGGTAGTTGTCCCCAATGAATTCCCATTATTTTATAAATGGATGCCGGGAGCAAAGGATATTGTGATACACGAAAAGTATCCGGAATTTGCGGAGCAGCTAATCCATGATGCGGATGTGATTTTTTGTCTGGACTTTAACGAGCCTAAACGTATAGAGAAAATGGCTTCGGCTGTTATCGCAGCGGAAGGACGTAAGGTCTTGATCGATCATCACCTGAATCCTGCCGACTTTTGCAGGGTTTCCATGTCATATCCGGAAATGTCGTCTACAAGTGAAATGATTTTCCGTTTTATTTGCCGTATGGGTATGTTCGATCTGCTTAACAAGGAGGCTGCCGTTTGTATTTATACCGGTATGATGACGGATACAGGTTCTTTTACCTATAATTCGAATAAGCCTGAAATTTATACGATTATCGGTGAACTCATAAAGAAAGGAATAGATAAAGATTTGATTTACCGTAAGGTTTTTCAGGTCTATTCAGAATCACGTCTTCGCATGCAAGGCTACGTCTTGTATGAAAAGATGAAGATCTACCCGGAAAAACATGCTGCATTGATTACGCTTTCACAGGCTGAATTAGACCGGTTCAACTATGTAACCGGTGATACGGAAGGTTTTGTGAATATGCCGTTGAGCATTGAAGGGGTATCGTTCAGTGTCTTTATTCGTGAAGATAAAGATTATATTAAAGTTTCTTTACGCTCGGTTGGAGATTTCCCCTGTAACTTATTTGCTTGCCAGTATTTTAATGGCGGCGGCCATAAAAATGCTTCCGGTGGAGAGTTTCATGGTTCTCTGGAAGAAGCTGTAGCTGTCTTTGAGAAAGGATTAAAAGAATTTAATCCTAATAAAACAGAAGAAATAGAAAAACTTGGCTAAGATGTGGCGGATATTATTTACATTTGTCGCTCATTTATACATTAAAGAATAACAGATGAAAAGAGGTTTTTATATCCTGATGATTATGTGTGTGGCTCTATTGGTGGCATCGTGCGATAAAACGAAGTCGTATACTGAGCGCTTGAAGGATGAAAGGAAAGCAATTGATCGGTTGATTGATCATGAGGGATTTAAGATTCTTAAAAACTATCCGTCAGATGGTGTTTTTAAGGAGAATGAATTTGTGAAGTTAGATAATGATGTGTATCTGAACGTGATAGATTCAGGAAATGGAGAACGGGCAGTACTAGGGAAAACAAAAGTTTTTTGCCGATTTGAAGCGAACGGAATTTTAGATTCCGATACAGCTTATTTAATGGTTGATAATTTGTCTCCTGAATTTAATAATAGGTGGGGATTCCCTACCGAATTTATATTTGGTTATAATGTTTCTGCTGCTGAAAACAGAGATTATGATCCTGATTTATTTGTCGGTGAAGGGTTGGCAACGGGCTTATATCATGTTGGAGACGGTGCTATTGTAAGGTTGATCGTTCCTTTCAAACGAATGGCCTCTGGAGGCTATTTCCAGAGTAAATATATTCCGGTCTATTTTAGCAAGGTAAGATATACATTTGAAAAATAATCTAACTTATGACACTTATTAAATCTATTTCCGGTATTCGCGGTACAATAGGCGGAGCACCGGAAGACGGATTAAATCCGTTAGCCATTGTGAAGTTTGTTGCAGCTTATGCAACCTTCATTAGAAAAAGCACAAAAGCAACATCAAACAAGATCGTAGTAGGACGTGATGCCCGTATCTCCGGCCCGATGGTAAAACAGGTGGTTTTAGGTACGCTTACGGGAATGGGTTTCGACGTGGTCGATATCGATCTGGCAACAACTCCGACTACTGAATTAGCTGTGGCCATGGAAGGTGCGTGTGGCGGTATTATTTTGACTGCCAGTCATAATCCGAAGCAATGGAACGCATTGAAGCTGCTGAATGAAAAGGGTGAATTCCTGAATGCGGCTGAAGGTGCTGAAGTTTTGGAAATTGCAGCTTCTGAAAGCTTTGAGTTTGCTGATGTCGATCATTTAGGAAAAGTGATCGTTGACAATACATACAAACAAAAACATATCGAGAGTGTACTCAATCTCGACTTAGTAGATGTAGAAGCGATTAAAGCTGCTAATTTCCGTGTTGCTATTGATGCCGTAAATTCCGTAGGTGGTATTGTTCTGCCGGATTTATTGTATGCTTTGGGTGTGAAAGAGATTTTCAAACTGCATTGCGCTCCTCATGGAAATTTCTCTCATAATCCGGAACCTCTTCCTGAGAACCTGACTGAGATCTCAGATTTGATGAAGCATGCAAAAGCTGATGTAGGTTTCGTTGTCGATCCTGATGTAGACCGTTTGGCTATTATCTGTGAAGATGGTGAAATGTTTGGTGAAGAATATACTTTGGTTGCAGTAGCTGACTATGTGTTAAGCCATACACCGGGTAATACGGTAAGCAATCTGAGTTCAAGCCGTGCATTGCGTGATGTGACGCGTGCTCACGGTTGTGAATATAATGCAGCTGCAGTAGGGGAGGTAAATGTTGTTGCCAAAATGAAAGCGACCAATGCTGTTATAGGTGGTGAAGGTAATGGGGGAGTGATCTATCCGGCCAGCCATTATGGACGTGATGCTTTGGTGGGTATCGCTTTGTTTCTGACTCATCTGGCAAAGAAGAAAATGAAAACAAGCGAATTACGTGCCAGCTATCCTCCGTATTTTATCTCTAAACAGAAAGTTCAGCTTACTCCGGAGATCGATGTGGATGCAATTTTAGCTAAGGTAAAAGAGAAATTTGCTCAATATGATATTACTGATATCGACGGTGTAAAGATCGACTTCCCGGATAAGTGGGTTCACCTTCGCAAAAGTAACACTGAACCGATCATCCGTATCTATGCAGAGGCCCATACAATGAAAGAAGCCGAAGAGATAGGTGGCGAGTTGATCGCAGTGATCAATGAGATGTGTAAATGATCTGAAGAATATATATAAAAACGCCTATAAACCATTCACCCTTCACCTTCGCCTCCTAAAGTGCTGGTTTCTTTTATTTTAATGTGGTGAATGGTCGGTGAACGGTTTCTCTAAAAGGTGAACCCAAATGACAGGTTTTGTAGGGGTGGGGTTTGCCCACCCTTTGC
>OGPA01000379.1_pt1 | contig 48719 bp, 24 predicted proteins | sample 1552841 | NCBI WGS metagenome assembly OGPA01 (sample SAMEA2579916, study PRJEB22360) | human gut metagenome
GCTTTTTTAGTCGAGAAGCAAAAAGAAAGAGAACGCACTACGCCGAATGCTTACTCAAATGGCCGGGAGCTCGTACGCCGACTAGAGTCGGCCGGATAGACAACATCCGTCGACCAATCAGACGACTATAGTTGGCTAATTAGACAATGGTAGTCGGCCAGTGAAGAATCAATAGCAAGCACTTGTCAGTATAAAGACCTTATCTAGAGAAAGTTAAGACATATCACCTTCTTAAAATATATACGGTGAAAGCGTGAAGGGCCGTGAAGGATAAAATATAGCGGCCCAATCACAGGAAGTATCTGTAAATGAGCCGCTATGCTTTGTGTGAAGAGGATGAAGATAGGTAAAGTATCTTATACTTTAAAGAAGGCTGAGCCTGACAGACGTTATGCCGTTTGCCGAAGCCAATACATAAGCAGACTTTCCATCCTGCGATAGCTGCGAGACAGTCTCCTTCATATCGACATCCTTCGTTGTCTGGACAGCCGATACGCCTGTAATGGTAACAGGCAACATTATTGTCAGTTTAATGTCTTCCTTAGTGGTATTCAGTACTACTAAAGTTATTTCTTTTCCGTCAGCTTTCTTGTATGCAGTTGCCAATACACCGGAATCTGCACTATTTACTTTGATACGTGTTGTACCGGTGGCATACTTGGCATAATGCGACAAGATATATCCGTTTTTAGAAATCTTGCCTTCCGGTACAGTAGTTCTGTAGTCATTGTCGCCCATCATACCATAAAAACGCTTCAGATACCAATAGACATATGCACTGCAATATCCATCCATTGTCATATGGATTTCTTTGGCAAGATTCGACATACAGTAATCCCACGTCCGGAATTTCCATTTGAAAGAGTCGGTTTCGTCGGCACCGTCATTAAACAAATGCTCTGTCATCCACCAAGTTTTACCCGCAGGAGCAAGACGACTGTTGTATAATCCGGTGATATAATCGTGACGGTTCTTTACGTAGTTGCTCGAAAGATCTGTAAATCCCTGATACAAATGTCCCGCAACGATGTCGGTATTGGCAAAGGCGACAGCGTCATTCAACACAGGATCTGTATAGGCAGGCTGCATACCGCAAGCTTCAGGTGCCATCAGCTTAACGCCGGTGGCACGAATCTGCGCACCATAATCTCTCATATAGTTCACCACTTCGGCAGGAGTCCAATACGTGAAATCCATATCCGGCTCATTTTGCATGGAAATGGCATAGAGGTTCACGCCGTTGGCTTTCATGTAGTTGATATATTTCACTAAGTGGTCAGTATACTCCTGATATTTTCCGGGAGCGAGATGTCTTCCTTTCGGATGTGTCTTATCATCAAGCGCCTCCGTACAATCCCACGGAGAGGCAAAAATCAAAGCCCCGTTCTGTTGTGCAGTCCTGGCACCCGTCACATCGGCTGCCCAATCGGATTCTCTCGGATAAATCATCAGACGAAGAATGGAATACCCCAGTCCGGATGCCCCATATAATTTATTCATGTCAGCATCTGTCAGCAGATTACTACCCAGCCAGATTTTAGGATTGTACATACCACCGAAACCAACCACCGGTTGATAACTTATGGAAGGTGTTACAGTCAAGACCGCTTCCCGCGAAACCGCATTGAACAGTCCGCCGTCTGTCCGGCTGTCGTCAGACTTTGCACAAGCACTGACGACAACTGACAGGCAGACAACTAGTGTATAGATAAACTTTCTCATTAAGAATATCTGTTTTATCTAATCGGTACAATACGGACATTGGCAATATTCAACTGGAAGTTCTCCACCGAAGAATAAATACGTCCGTCTTCCTGTATATCATAATTAAACATACTCAGCATTGCATGGCTTCCTTTAGTACCTATCGTGTACAACTCCCCATACAAGTCCTCCAAGGTTGCCACTTTAGTGGTAATCATACCGGTAAAGCTGGTAAACGGAATAGTAATAGTCCGCCAGCCATAATCAAAAGTAAAAGGCGTATCATTTGTCCATGGCATGATATTATACGTTCTGGCACTGTTCTTCTTAGAAGACGAGCCGCCATTCTTATCAAAACGCCATGCAAGGAATCCGGAAGTCCACGGCTTGTTCATATATACCTCAAGCTGAATAGCCAGATCTTCCAATGGAGTAGCGGCCAGACTACTATTGTTATCCATCACACGCTTGAAACAATCCGCACCGCTAAACCTGAAGAATGAGAAATTCGTTTCACTTGCGGCACTTCCACCTGTCGGCAATGTCTTTTGTCCGTCGCCCAGGCTCAATACATATTCGGGACAAGGCAGGCTTGCATCTATGGAAACCGGTCTGCTCTCCATCGTATGATATATAGTCGCCAACTGGTTATTGCCGACATTTCCTTGTTCTTCTTTCGAGAATGTCCTCAAGAAAACTCCTTCCGCATAGCACATATACTTCTCCACCACTATCTCCAGGTCTTCCGAGACAATAGTAAGCGGACAACTGTGGTTGCATGGTACATTCTCCGGTACGGTGACTTTCAACACGCTTCCTTCTCTGCCTGCCACTTCTTCGAAAGTCAAATCCGCATCACCCAGCCGGATAGCGGTGATGTATTCCTCTTTCAAATACTGGCCTTCCAGATAGAAATATCCTCCGGGCACCGGCATCTTATTGGAAATTGCGGATACGGTAGGCGTATAGGGACGGAAAATAAAATCGTACGTACAAGGCTCGTCATAGGCTGTCACAATACGAACCTTGTTCCTGTCTTCCGGATTGGTGACATTACCGCCCACCGGAAGCCCTTCGGGCACTGTCAGCACTATCTTATCCTGTCCCTTCTCAAAATTCTCTACCTTCACTCCGTTGCAATATACTTCGCTTGCAGTAGCAATATATTTCCCCTCGATACAAATACGGTCATTATAAGACGCCGCCGGAATAGCCACATCTTGCCCTTCGAGCACAATACGCGTCACTTCTCCCTTACGACCTTCAATCGTGAAACCCGTATAAGTATACTCATCGTATTTCGTTCGGATACGAATCGTATTTTTGAGAGATTCGTCCGCTACAGCATCACCAAAGGGTATATAACCGGGAATATTGATTGTAAGACGGTCATCCAAAGGATTTTCCAATGCCCCGACCTGTACACCGTTTAGCCATACCGTGATATGCTCCGCATCAGTGGTGAATCCGGTTCCTTTCAGCCGGACTGCTTCACCGATTAGTGCCGTAGTTTCGCCGAATACCCAGTGCCCCTCGCGTTTGGCGTCCGTTTCAGTGACTGCTATTTTCTTTCCGGTATAATAAAGCGTATAGTCCACTTTCCCGTTCATGGTTACCACACGCAGTGTATTCCCGTTTACCGCATCTTCGGGGGCTCCTTCCAATTTCACACCATCAGGAACAGTCATGACCAAATAGCTTTCACTCACTTCCTCGAACGTACTGGTATGCGTACCGTTGCAATACACAGCCAATACATCAGCCAGTCCCGAGCCTTCTATCCTGATTTGTTCTCCGATTCTGATGAGCCTGTCCTCGTCCGGTTCCGTCCACTCACCTCCATCCGACTTCACAAGCACTCTGTCAACCACCGGAGCACCCTCCTTCTTTACAACCGGCTCGTCATCACTACAAGCGATGAAGCATACCATTGCAATCACCGCCCACAAACAGTGGCAAAGTACTGTCCTTGATATATTCAGTTCTTTCATAATCTACTATTTTATGTTTTTCAGTTGTTTATTCGCCCGGAACCACACAAGGCACCAAACGCATATTAGCCATATTGATTTGGAAACCGGACATCGCAGAAGCCGGATGGTCACCGTTCAGGTCAAAATTAAAGAAGCCCAATAAAGAGTAATTAGTCTTGTTCAATGAAGCGATAAGTTCACCCAAGATCTGCGCTTTCATCCCATTGAAATCGGCAAAAGAGATAGTTATCGTACTCCAGTTTCCTGCAAAATCGTAAGGAACGCCCGTCGACCATAAAGCCAGGCTTTTGCTTTCCGCACTATCAGCTCCACTTTTGTTCTTGTCCAGACGCAATGATACTAATCCGGAAGTCCAAGGAATAGACATATATACATCTACCTGCAAAGCCAACCGGCTGAGTTTCGTATCCAGTGTAAAATCGCCTTCACTATTCGCAATGGCTGCTTCCAGTCCTTTCCGTAAACTGAACTTGCAGAAACCCACAGATGTGTCCTTACTGTCGGCAGCAGGAATATTCGCCGGTTCTGCGGGGAAAGCTACAAAGTTTTCCGGATTATCAGAGTTGCCGACAGCCGAAACAGAAGGGGACTCTTTGGTGAACATCTTCATGTTCGGTTGTGAAAGCGCATCTCCAGTCACTCGTTCGTCTTTGCGTTCCTCTTCGGAGAACGTGGACAAGAAGATACCTTTTCTATAGAACATATAATCGGGGGAATAGAAAGAATCCCCTTCTGATGAGACAATCCGGATAGAACCACTCACATCACCTACGCCTGCAGGCACTACTACACTGATTTTCTTAGTATCTATCTGTCTAAAATCAACAGCCTGTATTTCTCCGCCGGCTGCCGGAAAATAAACTTCAGTGATATTATTCAAGTTGTTGCCAATGAGGTATATCGTTTCTCCGGGCACGGGTAGCGTATGTGAAACTCCTGTAATACCCGGCATCCGGTTTCGATCCTTAAATACAAATTGACAGGTTGCCGTACCGTTGGCAGACACAAACGTCAAGGTATTCCGCAATGACTCGTCCTCCACTTCATAAGCCATCGGAGTCTTTCCCGGTATCTGGAATACGACATGTTCGTCATCTATCAGAATGTCCTTAAATTCAGCCCGATAGCCATTGCAATAGATAGACTGCAGACCGGAAAATCCCTTGCCTTCCACATGAATCCATTGTCCGGTATATGCAGAAGTGATTTCCTCCACCGGAACTCCTATCATATTGGTATACACACGATAGATGGATATCCCATCGTCATCGGAACAGGCCGAGAAACTCCAAAGCAGAAGGATTGTCCACAGACAGTGGACGCTTCTCATAAAGATATTCTTTTGTACTTTCATTCTATTTCAGATTTAATTGTTAAACTTATAAGCTACCGGAGCTTCGGACAGATATCTGTCCTGTACCATTTCATTCTCCGGATAAGGAGAAGCCCATATGTTATCTTTCGCTGTTGCGGAATGGATATAATCACCAGATGCCAATTTCACATGTTCGATACGGTGGAAAGGCTGATTCGTGCTGCTCAAAGACAGGTTTCCATTGTCACTGTTGTAACTATATGTCCACCAGCGGTAGTTAGTCATATCCGTTTCAGACTCTTCGTCCATCAGTTCATTATTGGCATACTTCACGACCCAGTCGCTCTGATAGAACGAACGGCGTACCACAGTCGGCCACCAGATTCCTTCCATAAAAAGCTCCATGCGGTATTCTTTCAATAATTCATCACGGCTCACTGCGGGTTTGTCTACGTATTTTCTAGTGTACTGAGGGTCATCCGCATGGGCGGCATCTTCGGCAATCTCCATGGCATAGGCACGGCGGCGTACTTCGTTGAAGCGGGATATGGCTTTTTCACCATCATTTACAACAACATCATTCATACCCATACAAGCCTCTACATAAAGCAAATAAACTTCTCCCATACGCAACAGCGGAGTCCTGAATCCCGTATTTTGTTTCACAGCTATACCACCTGTATCTTCCGGACTACCAACCACATATTTCTTAATGGGGAACTTTGTCTGTTTCGACCGGTTGCCGTCTTTTTGTCCGCCTGCGTATCCCACCGTCCAGGTATGAGATGCCGTATGCGTCCCGATGTAGTCATATGTCTCATTATCCACAAATATGCTTCCGCGTCTCCGGCTTCTTCCCGCCTGGTCAAGCATCAGACGGCCGATATCATACGACGCAAACGTCCACTGGCCGTTAGCATCAAATCCGTTTGTCAGTTCCCTGTCATAGGCTAAAGAAATAGAATTTCCCAATCCCCACGTATCGACTTGAGGCACAAACTGAATCGCAAACAAAACTTCTTTACAATTATTATTCTGCACCCTGAATATCTCCTCGTAATCTTCCATCAAGCCATACTGCGTCCCGTTTTCAATCACGTCTCCCGCCACCGCTTTGGCCTTACGGTAAAACAATCCGGCAAGTTCGGCATTAGAGCCGACTCCCTCGTCCGCATAACGCCCGATCATATCTTGCGAGCAGTTTTCTCCACGGGCAAAGGCGGCAGCAGTCACATAAACACGTGCCAGCATACCTTCTGCCGCATACTTCGTCACCCGTCCTTTTTCATCCTGTTCGGGAAGGTGCGCCACTGCAAACTCCAAATCATTAATAGCGTACTGAAGTACATCTTCAAAACGGTTGGGTGCTACATTCGTAGCCTGGAGATGATTCATCGGATTATCGATAATGGGAACATCATGCCAATGCATACCCAGATACCAATATGCGGTGGCACGCATAAAACGCGCTTCTCCCTCACATGCGTCTACCAAAGCCTCATCTACATAGTTGCGGGCAATAGGCACATATTCATTAATGACATAGTCGGCATTCGTAATCACATTGTATAATGAATTCCATGTATCTTCCAGCCCTTCCGTGACATTGGTGATTCCGAACGAAGCATATTTATAGTCAGTCGAACTGTAACTTGTCGTATATATGTTGTTTCCTTTCGCGTCACCGAGAAAACGCATGTTCGAGTGAAATCCCTGCCAGGGTTTCAGATAGAGGAAGGCGGTAGCCTCACGCAGATCCGAATGTGTCCGGAAAGACTGCTCTACCTGCTTCTGGGATTCGGAAGAGACTGTCAGGAAGTCTTCACAGCCTGTAGCGGTCATCATCAAACCGACAGTCCATATAAGGTTCACGATATTCTTTACTTTCATCATATGTATTTTTTAAAAGGTTAAATCAAGACCAAATGTATAAACACGAGGCGAAGGACAACGCCCTGTATCTACCCCATACATCAGCATACTCTGACCGGAATAGGAATATTGCCCCTGCGTGGAACCGATTTCCGGATCATAGCCGGAATATTTCGTAAATGTATATACGTTCTTTACATTGGCATATACACGCAGGCGTTCCACCCCCATCTTGCGTGTCCATTTTTTAGGAAGGTTATAACCCAATACGATGTTCTGAATACGCAAGAAAGAAGCATCCTCCACAAAACGGTTGCTGACACGTATATTGTCATTATAATCAGAACCCACAGATATGCGGGGAAGTCCGCTATCGGCTCCGGGCAATACATAAGCATTCCATACATCCTTGTTCTCCGAATCTCCGTCATAATATCCGATACGGGCGTAATTTGCTGTATTCTTCGCTTTGTTTCCTGTAGAATTGGGGTCGTCCAGACGACGGCGCAGCCAGTTCAACGCCTTATTTCCATACGAGCCATACAAGAAAAGGGTTAAATCAAAATCCTTGTATTTGAATGTATTGTTAAATCCGAACGTGAATTTCGGTAACGGACTTCCCATAAAGTCACGGTCTTTTTCATCAATGATACCGTCATTATTACGGTCTTCGAAAATCAGGTCGCCTACAAAGATGCTGTTCGTCAATTCCTTATTGTTAACCACATCTCCTTTTTTCAAACGTGGTGTAGCTATTTTCACCGTGCTTGTCCCGTCACCGTTATCTATCAGATAGTCACTTGCCGAATTAATTCTTCCAATCTTATTGTAACCATAGAACTCACTGACAGCGCGTCCTGTCGTAGTACGGGTCACTACACTTGTAGCTCCGGCCAGTTGATAAGTCTTGTCAATAAAGGCATTTTCCATGTTCATCGACAGAATCTTATTCACGTTCCGGCTGAATGTCAGATTGGAACGCCACGAGAAATCCCGTTTGGAAATATTCACGGTATTTAAAGTGAACTCGAATCCTTTATTTTGTAGAGAACCCACATTCGCCCATTGAGTGGAAGTCGCACCCTGACCGTTTGTTCCCAAATATCCGGGCAACGTCAACTGAAACAATAAATCATTTGTTTTCTTGATGTATGTATCAAAGATCAGTTCGATACGATTATTAAAGAAGTTCAAGTCTACGCCGAAGTTCCATGACTTTGTGCTCTCCCATTTCAAATCGGGATTAGGAATCTGAGCCATCTGCACGCTGTTTCCCCATACCGACTGTACGTTCGCCAACATAGGCTGATAAGCAAAATTGCTGACATTAGAGTTTCCCACAATACCATAACTTAACCGGAACTTCAGATTGTTCATCACACTCCGCAACGGTTTCATGAATTTCTCGTCCGATACACGCCATGCGATAGCGGCCGACGGGAACGTCCCCCACTTATTTCCTTTACCGAAACGGCTTGTACCATCCTGACGTACAGTTCCGGTGAACTGGTACCGTCCTTTATAACTATAAAACAAACGGCCGAAGAAAGACAGGAAACGAGTCTGGTTTCCACTGCCGCCGGTAGTAGAATAGTTGGCGTCCCCTGCGTCCAGGTCAGTCAATTCATTGGAGCCATGTGTACGTCGCCCCCACAACCTGTCTCCATCCCTTCCATTCATCTCATGTCCCAGCATTACTGTAAGACGATGAGAGTCGCCCAATTTCTTGTTAGCCGTAACTATATTCTTCCATCCCCAATACATGGAATAGTTTTTCGAGTGTTCGGACATGGCATAGGGATTGTTCGACCAGCCGATTTGATAGGTAGGCAGAAAGTACTGATAATTATCGATACTGCCATCCCCCACAAATTCGGTACGGTATGTCAGCCATTCTACCGGTTGAATCTGCAAAAAGAGATTTCCCCGGACACCTAGTTTCTTGTTGGTACGTTCTGTCAGTTCCGCCACAGCAATGGGGTTGCTATAGCCATACAGGGAAGAATCCTCTTCGTCCGGTCCGCCGAAGGTTCCGTCCGGATTATAAATCGGCACATGAGGAGCCTGATACAATGCATTCGGAATTACAGACCAGTTTGCCATACTTGTCTCCTGGTCGGTATAAGTCATGTTCACCGCCCCTCCCATACGGAACAACTTGCTTGCCTGTACCTCCGTACTCATCCGAAGGGTGAAACGGTCGAACGAAGAACCGATAGCTATCCCTTCCTGTCCGGTATATCCGCCGGAAAGAGAATATGAAACTGTCTTATTCCCACCCCGCACGGAAAGGTTATAGTTTTGTACGGCTGCAAGACGAAAAATGCCATCCTGCCAGTCGGAACCTACCCCTAAAGCATCCGGATTGCTATATTCCTCTTTCATGTCTTTTTCACTGCCAATCACCTTATAACGTTCATTATAATGACGCGCATACTCACGCAAATTCATCATTTCTATTTTATTTGGCAACTGCTGTATCCCATAAGAACCGCTGACATTAATCTGCGGCTTTCCGGAAACTCCTTTTTTCATAGTAATCAGAATAACCCCGTTGGCACCTTGAGCACCATAGATGGCAGTGGCGGAAGCGTCTTTCAGTATTTCTATGCTTTCAATATCAGAGGGATTGATACCTGCAATGGCATTACTGGTATTATCTCCCGTCTGGCCGGAAATGATAACTCCATCCACTACATAAATAGGCTCATTCGTACTGTTGATAGAATTCACGCCACGTATCTGAATAGAGGTACTACCACCGGGGATGCCGGAATTCTGGCTCATCTGCAAGCCGGCGGCACGTCCTTGCAATGCCTGGTCGATAGTAGTGGCTGCGGCTTGCGTGATAGCTTCCGAACTGACGGACACTACAGAACCGGTCAAGTCCGAACGCTTCATCGAACCGTAACCTATCGCCACCACTTCATCCAACATCTTAGCGTCATTTTTCAGGGCCACATTCAGTTTCCCGTTCTTGGGCACTTTAAAATCCGCTGTTCTCATGCCGATATAGGAAACTGACAAGATGCCGTCTTCCGGAACTTTTATTGTAAACTTTCCATTCAAGTCAGTACTGGTTCCTTGTCCGGTACCTTTCAGACGCACACTTGCTCCTATCAAAGGTTCACCCGTATCGCTGTCCACCACAATTCCACTGACTACAACGACCTTATCGAGTGTTTCATTCACAGTAAAAGAGTGCAAGCCCCCTGTTGCCGAAGAATCCTGCAAGGCAAATCCCAGAAACAGGATTCCCAATAGCAACCGCTTTACTAAAAATTTGTTTTTCATATCATCCTTTATTATTTCAAGGTTTATTCACTGATTTCAATTACTTTTTGTTTATCGTCCTTTCCCAACAGGTAAACAGAATTAAGCACTATCGTCTGAGCTCCCTCACAAGAAGTGATACTCACTGATTCAACATTCTCAAGAGTTGTATTCTGCTGCAACTCCGCCAGGTTAATTTTCTTCATCACAGCACCACCATCTATTTTCGCGTTCTGGTAATACTCCTTTTTCTGTAGCTCTCCATCTTTATCCCAGTATTCCACCTTCACACGAAAAGCACTTTCACACTTAACACAGTCTATTACCAAAGACTTGAAATCTGAAAGATCACCTTTCAGCGGAAGATAAAAGCAATTACAGAACCGTCCACCTGTAAACTCCAATGTCTTCGTTTCGGCATGGTAAGTAACATTACGGTTCACCTCCCTAGCAAAAACCATACCAACCAGCAAGAGGGACATGACCCATAAAAATAGTTTTTTCATCTGACACAAAATTATAATATTATTAGAAATAATGAACTATGCAAAAGTAACCAATGCCCTGTCAACCACTTTTATAGCATATTCCAAATGCATATCCATCGGTTACTCTTGATTAGATTTTATTTCAAATAGATTCAAAAACGGTTCATCTCCCTAAATTCCGGCTCCCGTAGTTGCGTAAATGCCTATGGTAGTTCCCGTGAATCCACCGGCAGTGGCCGTACTCAAAAGACTGGATTTCACTTTACCAAGCACTGTCCATGAATCAGGGGCGGCAAAAGCATAGCTGAAAGTATATTCTTCAGGTGTCAGAGCCTCCACTTTCAAATAGACTTTCCGCTTTTTTTCCTTATCGGATAACAGATATTCATATTCATCTTTCAACTCCTTCTTCTCCTTACTGCTGAATGACTTCAGTTGAAGTACTTCTTCTCCATTCCCGTTCATCGTCTTTCCAAACTGGATATAGCAATAATCATTCTGGAAACAGACTACACCAGCAAAGTCTTGCCCACTCTTTGGAGTATAAGCCAATGTCGTTTGTATATAAAATTTCTTGCTATTTACCCGCCTTCCAATAAAAGACGGATTACCAAACTGGTCAATACCCACGTTTTTCGGCTTCAACCTCAACTGCCCGTTTTTCTCTATCATAAAGAAATCTTCTACAGGGGTACGAATAAAGGTCGCATCTTTTGACAGCCCTTCCGATGTCCATAATAAAGCCGGTGCATAAGGTTCATACCCTTTTATAGTGTTGGCTTCCGATAATCTTCTCATCTCCGGTGTCATATCCACCACATAGGGAACTGCTGTCCCTTTCTCCAGAATGACGGGTTGTTCATCATTCCATTTTACCGGAAGCAGGAAGGTTTCACGTCCTGTATTCTCATGCCCGTTCCGGATAGGGCGAACTGCCAGAAATACAGCAAACCACTCCCCGTTTTCCGTTTCCACAAGGTCGGCGTGTCCGGCACATGTTATCGGATTGCTCCTGTCGGAAGGAAGACCCATCTGAGTTAAAATCGGATTAATCGTACAAGGCTTGAAAGGCCCCATGGGAGAATCGGAAGACAATACCACTTCCCGATGATTGGGGCCTGTGCCTCCCTCGGCGGCCATCAGGTAATATTTTCCTTTTACTTTATAAAGATGAGGGCCCTCGATCCATGACGGCTTTTTACTGATATCCAGTCCACCGTCAATCACTACCTTTGCTTCTCCGACAACACGATCATTCTTCCAGTCAAATTCACGAATCCAGATGGCACGGTGTCCGCTATATAACGGTTCGTAAGCCGGTGCATCATTATTCAGGATATATGCTTTACCATCTTCATCGAAAAAGAAACTCGGATCGATTCCCCCTACGGATGGAAGAGCTACCGGTGCACTCCAATTACATTTCTTGGGATCGTCTGTCTTCACATAAGTGGTGCTTCCATAACCTGTTCCTGTAGTAATCATATAAAATGTCCGGTTGTGAGGATTGTATTTTATATCCGGTGCGTATACGCCCCACGACATCCTGCCACTCTTCAGCATCAACTGTGAAGGTCTGTCGAGTACATACCCCAACTGTTCCCAATGAACCAGGTCGGTACTATGCCAGATAGGTACTCCCGGATAATAGCCGAAAGTGGAATTGACCAAATAGTAATCCTTACCTGCCCGGCAGATGCTGGGATCCGGATAACAACCGGGGAGTATAGGATTTAGATATTGCGTCTTCGGATTATACTCCCCTTTCCATTCATTTGCGGCAACATATTTGAACTCACCAAACTGTGCCATACCTGAAGGCGGAAACTTATCATCAGGCTTCTCTCCTTCATTATCCTCTTTTCCATTGATTACTGGCAAATCATCTGATAAAGGCTTGCCTGAAGACGAACACGATAATAATAATCCCACTATTATCCACAATAAAATCAACTGATAGTTTCTGTCTTTCATAATGTAGCTGTTTTTTTAATTGTATATCATAAACTGCCGCAAATATACCAAGAGGCATCCTGGGGGACGATATTATATATTTCATTTACGTTCATAAATGTATCAGCATGTAACATACACTATAGTATTGGTAACATAAACACAGGAAGAAGCAACCTACAGACCAATAATCGGATACATATTTTATCTTTCATAACAAATAAATAATCTACCTTTGCAGCAAATACTATAATATGAATAGAAACACACTCTTCCTGTTGCTCCTGCTAATAAGTAATTTAGTTTCAGGACAAGATTTGAAACTTTGGTACAGCCAACCGGCCCAAAATTGGTCGGAAGCTCTTCCTATCGGCAATTCCCGTCTTGGAGCCATGGTATATGGAGGAACCGAACGTGAAGAACTGCAACTTAACGAAGAAACGTTTTGGGCAGGCTCTCCCTATAACAATAATAACCCGAATGCAGTACATGTCCTGCCTATTGTGCGCAAACTGATATTCGAAGGAAGAAATCAGGAAGCACAAAGGCTCATCGATGCCAATTTTCTAACCCGGCAACACGGAATGAGCTATCTGACATTGGGAAATCTGTATCTGGAATTCCCCGGGCATAAGGATGCCGCCGACTTCTACCGCGACTTGAATCTGGAAAATGCAACAACCACTACCCGCTATCAAGTGAATGGCATAAACTACACCCGCACCACTTTCGCTTCATTCACGGATAATGTCATCATCATGCATATCAAGGCGAGTCAACCCAATGCATTAAGTTTCAATGTGTCATACAACTGTCCGCTGAAAAATAAGGTCAATGTTCAAAATGACAAACTGACTATCACCTGCCAGGGAGAAGAACAGGAAGGCATGAAAGCCGCACTACGGGCAGAATGTCAGATTCGAGTGAAAACAGACGGTATTATCCACCCGGCAGGCAATATTCTTCAGATAAACGGCGGTACAGAAGCAATTCTTTACATATCGGCAGCTACAAACTACATAAATTACCAGAATGTAAGCGCAGATGAATCCCGACGGACTACTGATTATCTGGAAAAAGCAATGCTCATTCCTTACAAAAAAGCTCTTAAAAACCATATCTCCTTTTATAAAAAACAATTCGACCGTGTCCAACTTCATTTGCCGTCAAGTGAGGCGTCCCAAATAGAAACTCCCCGGCGAATTGAGAACTTCGGGAAAGGCAAAGACATGGCAATGGCAGCCTTGCTTTTCCAATATGGACGTTATCTGCTGATTTCTTCTTCACAACCGGGAGGACAACCAGCCAATTTACAAGGAATATGGAATAACAGCATACATGCCCCGTGGGATAGCAAGTACACTATCAACATTAATACAGAAATGAACTATTGGCCGGCAGAAGTCACTAATTTAAGTGAAACACATAGTCCGTTATTCTCTATGCTGAAAGATTTATCTGTCACAGGAGCAGAAACAGCCCGAACCATGTATGGTTGCCGAGGATGGGTGGCACATCATAACACCGATTTATGGAGAATCTGTGGTGTAGTCGATTTTGCAGCAGCCGGCATGTGGCCTAGCGGCGGTGCCTGGTTGGCCCAACATATCTGGCAACATTATCTTTTCACCGGAGATAAAGAATTTCTAAAAGAATATTATCCGATACTGAAAGGGACCGCACAATTCTATATGGACTTTCTGGTGGAACATCCTACCTATAAATGGCTGGTGGTAGCTCCCTCCGTATCACCGGAACATGGTCCGATCACTGCCGGATGCACCATGGATAACCAAATCGCTTTTGACGCGCTACATAATACTTTATTGGCTTCACAAATCACAGGTGAAGCTCCCTCTTTCCAAGACTCTCTAAAACAAACACTAGAGAAACTTCCACCCATGCAAATAGGAAAACATAACCAATTGCAAGAATGGCTGGAAGATGTTGACAATCCCAAGGACGAGCACCGCCATATCTCACATTTGTACGGGTTATACCCCGGCAGCCAAATTTCTCCTTACTCAAATCCGAAATTATTTCAGGCAGCTAAGAACACATTGCTACAACGCGGTGATAAGGCTACCGGTTGGAGTATCGGTTGGAAAGTCAATTTTTGGGCACGTATGCTGGATGGAAACCATGCCTTCCAAATCATCAAAAATATGATTCAACTATTGCCTGATGATAATCTGGCCAAAGAATATCCGAACGGACGTACCTATCCCAATATGCTGGATGCCCATCCCCCTTTCCAAATTGACGGTAATTTCGGTTATACAGCCGGAGTAGCGGAAATGTTACTTCAAAGTCATGACGGTGCCGTACATTTATTGCCCGCATTGCCTGATGAATGGAAAGAAGGAAGTGTGAAAGGCTTAGTAGCACGGGGCAATTTTACAGTTGATATGGATTGGAAAAATAATTTATTGAACAAAGCAATCATCCGATCTAATATAGGTGGCACCCTCCGTATCCGGTCTTATGTTCCACTGAAAGGAAAAGGCTTAAAACAAGTAAACGGGAAAGAGTGCTCAAACAGATTATTCGCCACCACTCCTATCAAGCAACCTCTTGTAGCCAAAGGGGTAAGTGCGCAATCTCCCAAGCTGCAGAAGGTTTATGAATATGACATCGAAACAAAGCCGGGTAAAACCTATATTGTAAATACAATCGAAGGAAAACAATAATACAGAAGAAGGGATAAATCTTTTCTCATGTTACATTATTTACACACGATGTTACAACATCCGATTGTACTCCCGGAGCCTAATGAAAATATTCATCTTTTATTAGGTTATATTTAGGTTTTTAGTTTTCTTTGTACAACAAACAACGATCTATAACTATGAAAAATGTATTCACTTTTCTATTATTATTGTTTTCTTTGTTATGCAACGGACAATCTCCTAAGTTATTCACTACTGACAAAGAACTCTCCAGTAGTCTGATTAATCAAATATATCAAGACCGGAACGGTTTCATTTGGATTGCAACAGAAGATGGTCTGAACCGTTATGACGGTGCTAAATTTACCATATACAAACATGAGCCCAATAATGAACATTCGTTAGCCCACAATTTTGTTCGTACTGTTTTTGAGGACAGCAAAGGTCATTTGTTTATCGGTACATATATGGGAATTCAAATGTATGATCCGGCCACAGACAATTTTACCCCACTTGCAATAAGGGAAGACAATGGAGAAATATTTGAAAGCAATATTGTTTCCTTTATCGAAAGGAGAAATGGAGAAATATGGGTATCCGGAAATATGTTGTGTAGGTTGAATATCAAAGATTACCTGTTGACTGTTCAAAAAATTGATATCCCCATGACATCAACAGGATTTATGATTGAAGACAAGAAACAGAATGTCTGGATAGCAAAAGGCGAAGAAGGAGTATATCGTCTTGATTCTAATAACCAACTTACTTTGTATTTATCTAAAGACAACGGATATGTCAAAAGTATATGTGAAGATTCACGTGGGAATATTTATGTAGGAAGTATGAGAAAAGGACTATTCGTCTATAACAAAAGACAAGACTCCTTTATACCTATTGATTTTAAAGAAAAGAGAGAACTTCCTATCTGTTTCCTCTATTCCGGACCACAAAATGAATTATATATCGGAACTGACGGTAAAGGTATGAGTGTCTACAATAACCAAACTCATGAAATCTCCGAATACAATTTTGACAACAACTATTTTGATTCAAAAAATTCAAAAATACATTCTATCCTAAAAGACAATTCCGGCAACTTATGGTTGGCTGCTTATCAGAAAGGAGTCATGCAGATACCTGCCCGAACAAACAGTTTCAAGTATATAGGACATAAATCCATGGATAAAAACATAATCGGTTCCAGTTGTATAACCTCATTCTGCAAAGACAACAACGGTATGTTATGGGTTGGAACAGACAATGACGGAATTTATGCCCTGACAGAAAAGTTAGAACCGGCTAAACATTTCTCGCATACTAATCACCCTAATTCTGTGCCTTCAACAGTTATAAAACTATATGAAGATTCCGAGTACAACATTTGGGTCGGCTCCTTTATTAACGGTATGGGAAAGCTGAACAAACAGACAGGATTATGCGATTACCAGTACAAACTGGTAGATAAGAACAACAACTATATACAACGTGTATATGACTTCGCAGAAGATAAAAACAAGCGTCTTTGGATTGCGACAATGGGATTCGGTTTGTTCTACTATGACCTGAAAACGAAAGAATTTACATCCGTACAATCTCAGCCATCTTTAATCAACGAATGGATAGGTTGCCTCCACTATTCCGATGATAATAAGCTGTATGTCGGAACTTATGACGGCGTCAACTGTATAGACCTTGACAGTCCTGATTTTCAAAGTCATAAGATACTCTCACAAAATGTTATTTATTCAATCTTTGAAGATGCCGACGGAGTTGTCTGGTTGGGCAGTTCCGAAGGATTATCCGGTTGGAATAAAAAAACGAAAGAACTAACCACTTATACTACTGCAGACGGATTGCCCAGTAATACAATATATGCCATACAAGGAGACGGAAAAGATTTTCTTTGGATAAGCACCAATGCCGGAATTTCCCAATTCCAAAAGAAAAACAACAAATTTATCAATTATTATGTCAGCGACGGATTACAGGGAAATGAGTTCTACAAGAATGCCTCCTTCAAAGATAAACAAGGTATTATCTGGTTTGGCGGAATGAATGGTATCACCTATTTCAATCCGCAAGACATTATCAATCCGGCAAAAACATGGAATATCCGGATTACCGACTTTTTCCTGCATAACAATCCGGTTAGAAAAGGAATGAAATCCGGTATTCACAATATTATCAACTGCCCTGTATTCAACGCAAAGGAGTTTTATCTATCCCATAAAGACAATGTGTTCAGTATCGAGTTTGCCACTCTGGAATTAAATGCCTCCGAACACATCAACTACCTTTATTCTATCAACGATGAAAAATGGATTAGTTTGCCCAAAGGTGTAAACCGTATCTCATTCAGCAATCTGAAACCCGGTACCTATAACTTTAAAATCAGAGCAAAAGACAACACTGTGTATTCAAATATAAAAGAAATTACCATCTTTATATCTCCTGCATGGCATGCTTCATGGTGGGCCAAAGTTATCTACTCCTTATTATTACTGACCATTATATTTATCATTATTCTTCAGATCAGACATCGGTACAGAATGCATCAGGAAATGCTGCAACATATCCATGCCGAACAAATCAATGAAGCAAAATTGCAGTTCTTTATCAACATCTCTCATGAAATACGCACTCCGATGTCTCTAATCATCAGCCCTCTACAGAAACTGATTAAGAATGAGGAGAACAATGAACGCCTGAAAATATATCATATTATCTACAGAAATGCGGAACGTATTCTGAATCTTGTTAATCAACTAATGGATATTCGGAAAATTGATAAAGGGCAAATGTTCCTGATGTTCCGGGAGACCAATATTATTCCTTTTATAGAGGATTTATGTACAACGTTCGGTCAACAGGCAAATACAAAAAATATCCGGCTACAACTTCACAGTACGCTCCGGGAACTGAATGTATGGGTAGACACAGGTAATTTTGATAAGATTATCCTGAATATTCTGTCTAATGCCTTCAAGTTTACTCCTGAAAAAGGAAACATAGATATTACCATCCGTACGGGAGAAGACAATACACTGCCCGATCCCTTGAAACAATATGCCGAAATAATTATCGCGGATACCGGAACAGGCATCGATGAACAGGAAAAAGAACATATCTTCGAACGTTTCTATCAGATCCGTAACAGCCAACAGAATCCGAAAGGCGGAACAGGAATAGGATTACATCTGACTCGTTCATTAGTGGAATTACATCATGGAATTATCTATGTAGAAAATAATAAAGAACAACCGGGTTGCCGTTTTATTATCCGATTACCGTTGGGTAACAAGCATCTACGACCTGAAGAAGTTGACAACAATGAGCAAAAGGTAACAGTAACCGTACCAACTGTTCCTGTCATCTCTCCCATTATAGAAAATGAGGAAGAAAAGAAAGTCAGGGTAAAAACTAAATATCGTGTATTAATTGTAGAAGACGACGAAGAAATCCGAAATTATATAGCGAAGGAGTTTGGGGACAAATTTCATATCATGGAAAGCCGTAATGGTAAAGAAGCATTAGAGCAAACATTTAAAAAGGCTCCGGATTTAGTCATTAGTGACATCATGATGCCCGAAATGGACGGACTTACCTTATGCCGGAAGATCAAGCAGAATGTAAACCTCAACCATATCCCAGTCATTTTGCTTACTGCGAAAACGAGGGAAGAAGACAACCTTGAAGGTCTGAATACAGGAGCCGACGCCTATATCATGAAGCCATTCAATATCGAAATTCTGCAAAAGACGGTAGAAAATCTGATTAATACACGGCAGCAGTTACGCAAAGTATTTACAGGCCAGCAAAATCTGGAGAACAAGGTTCAGAAACTGGAAGTGAAATCACCCGATGAGAAATTGATGGAACGTATTATGAAAGTGATCAATGAAAACATCAGTAACCCTAACTTGACAATAGAGACAATCACCACCGAGGTAGGTATCAGCCGCGTACATCTTCACAGGAAACTCAAGGAGCTCACCAACCAGACAACCCGTGACTTTATACGTAATATACGTTTAAAAGAAGCCGCTCGTCTATTGTCCGAAAAGCAGCATACCATATCCGAGATAGCCATGTTAACAGGATTCACTGATCCTAATAATTTCTCGACAACATTCAAAGAATTGTATGGAATGCCGCCTTCAATGTATATGAAAGAGCAGTTGAGTAAAAAAGAAGAGTAACCCAACTGCTCTCTAGCATGTTTATCTGTTAAACTTGTACCAATCAAAGTTAAACAGTTTGCAGCCTTTGCGTCCTTTGAATACAAAATAAATATCTTGTATTCCTGTGACCGGTTTTACAATATCAGTCTGCAATGTTTTCCAGCATTCCCAACCTCCCGTTGAAGGAATAGTCAGTTCCGCAATTAATGGTCCGCTTATACTGTCTGTACGTACTTCAAGTGTTCCGCCACGAAGGGCACTGGCAACGGTAGCAGTGAACCGTTTGGGGGATTTATTGCCGAAATCCACTTCACGTACCTTTATATAATCTCCATTATGAATTTCAGATATATATACACCGGTTTTCACATTTGGTTCGGACTTCACACCTTCAGAAAAAGCGATTGTTTCAGCTTCCACCCTTTCGTAAGGATTGAGCGTACCTACCGGTGACACCCCTTCCCGGGTAGCATTAATAATCGGGAAAGTGCCGTCAGCGTTATACTTAAATTGCTCCACCGCCGCACTTCGCCCGAAGCCTCCACCACCCGGCAGCTTACCCGTATGATAGAAGAAATAAGAATTGCCTTTATAGTCTATCACTCCACAATGGTTAGTAAACGAGCCCGTATCTTGTAAAGGCATGATTTCTCCCATATACTTCCACGGACCAAGAGGTCCGTCACTCATGGAATAGGCAATATGTTCGGGTACACCTCCGGCAGCATAAAGAAGATAGTATTTTCCTTCCCGTTTATGAAGCCATGGACCTTCTGTATAAGTATCTTTATACTTAACACCTTTGACACGTTTTTCCGGATTGGGTGCACCAAAGCTCTCAACAGTCTGTTCCAGTTTGCCCACTTCACCTTTCAAGGAAATCATGTCGTCATTCAGTTCTGCATAATAGATATTCGGATTTCCCCAATACAGATAAGCACGACCGTCATCATCAATGAAGACCGTAGGATCAATATAGTCCCAGCTTCCGTCATGAAGCGGTTTGCCGATGGCATCTTTAAAAGGACCGACAGGCGAATCGCCTACTGCCACACCGATTGCCATCGTATTGGAAAGTTTGGAATGCAGGCAGACATACCAATAAAACTTACCATTACGTTCGATGCACTGTGCTGCCCAGGCACGGTCGTCCGCCCAGTCGAATGATTCGATGGCAAGAGGAGAGCCGTGATCGGTCCAGTTCACCATATCTTTGGTAGAATACACGCGCCATTCCTGCATCCAGAAAAAATCAGCCTTATCTTCATCATGTCCCGTATAGACATACAATGTGCCATCATGCACCATAGGAGCAGGGTCTGACGTATAACAGGTTTGCACAAACGGATTTTGCGCTCCTGCCTCATGGGGTAGAGCACCTCCAAGCAGCAATAATGCCGCCACAAGTTTTGCTTTCAGATTCATATCATTTTCAATGTTTAAACAAGTGTGGAACAAACTCTTTCAGACAGCGTCTCCATGTGAGCCATTCGTGGCCGGTGCCTTGCGATTCATAATAAGCCACGTTGATGCCCAGTTTGCGGAGAGACTCCACCAACTGCTTCGTGCCCATCTGTTCGTCCGTGCCGCAGCCGAGGAAGAGATAATGCACTTTCTTGTTGAACTTACCCGCATCGGCAAACACACCGTCGAAGCACGTTTTCACGTCCAGCCCGAAAATCGCCCCGCTGAACCCGCCAATGTAGGAGAACATGTCGAGACGCGGCAACGCTGTTTGGAACGTCTGGTGTCCTCCCCACGACAAGCCTGCCATTGCACGGTGTTCGCGGTCGGTCTTGGTGCGGAATGTACGGTCTATCATCGGAATGAGGTCTTTCAAAATGACATCATAGAAAGAAGCACCGTAAAGCGCACGCTCTTCGTTCACATCTTTCCCCGGACGCGGCACGAAGGGAGTCTCCACATCTCCGCTATCCATCACCACAAGCATGGGCACGCACTTGCCGGTGGCTATCAGGTTGTCCATGATGTAGTGCATATATCCCTGGGTGCTCCAGCCGGTTTCATCTTCTCCCATGCCGTGCTGCAAGTAGAGCACCGGATAGCGTTTTTTGGGGTGAGACTCATACTCTGCCGGTGTGTACACCATGCAACGACGAAACTCTTTCTTCGCTTCTGAATAGTAGGTGCAGGAGCGCACTTGCCCGTGCGGCACTTGCTGCGGGCGGTAGTAATCGCCTTCCACCCCTTCGGGTATCTCGATGCCGCTCGCCATGCGGCAACAACCGAAGAAGGTGCACGAAGAAGGATCTACCACCCTGAATCCGTCTACCAACAAGAAATAATAGTGGAATCCCACCGGCAGCGGGTCGGTCTTCACGCTCCACCAGCCGTGCTCGTCCATTGCCATCTCATACTTCTTGCCGCAGACGTCTGCCTGCAAACGTTTCACATCGGGAGCATAGCAACGGAAATAAGCACGGTTGTCCTTGTCGACACGAGGGAAGTCGCTGCCGTGCATATTGGTGGGGGCTGCCACTGTGTGCTTCCACACATCATCGGGCGAAGGAAGTTCAATGCCCATCAGGCGGAGTGCCTGTGCCGCATAGCGGTGTCCCAGCACCCGGTAACCGGCAGCATCGAAGTGAAGATGGTCGGGAGCGCAGCTCAACCCCTTGGAGGAGACAATAGCGCAGTTCTTTATCACCTGCGGCAACATAGCAATTACCTCGTTCATGCCTGCACAAACACCACCGTGGTCGGCATTCACCACTTCACCGGCAATCAGGGGCACCTCGTCAGCCTGCAGATGAAGGTCAGCAAGCAGGTTGTCGTATACGCTCTTCACCTTTTGGGGCCACTCCTTGTCACCGGTGTTCGACTCGCCCTGATGCAGAAGTATCCCTTTTATCACACCGCTTTTCTGTGCAATGCGTGCCATCTCCACCAAACGGGTATACGGGTCGTTGTCATACTCTTTCAGCGTGTTCACCATCCAGTCGGGAGCTGTTTTGATATACTCCCCGCATTTGTCTTTCTGGAAAAGCTCAATCCGGCACCCGCCTATCGCCACGTGCACCACTCCGATGCGCACATGCGGGGGCAAGTTTTCTACCAAGGTCCGTCCGAAATAATCAGCCGGTGTCAGCCCGGTGTTCGGACGACACAGCGGAGCGCGGGCAGGATACCATTCGCCTTTCACGCGTCCCAACTCTTTATTGTCTACCGCCGCCAACACTTGGAAGCGTGCATCCACCAGCGTATCTTGTGCTTCATAGCGGGCATTGCCTTCCATGTTGGACTGCCCCAGGCACAGATAAATGTAAAAGTTTGCATCCTGTGCAACCGCGCAAAGGCTTGCACACAACAAACAACTCAACAATAAAAACTTCTTCATTTACTATCTTTCTATATTATATTTATTCCAACTTTATGCTGCTTATCACAATCGGCTTGCCACCAGTCGACCAGAACCCGACAATGTAGAGGTGCGACGGGTCTACCCTATTGCCATCAGTATCTTTCATCTGCTGCAAATCTACCACTACGCTGCGTGCCTGTCCGAAATCGTAGGTGGCGGGCTTCGTCCAGTAGTCGTTCTTGTCAAAAAGGCGGAAAGAGACACCGCACTCGTTGTCGTTGCCCAATTCCACGGTCAGCCTCCGGTAGCCCGACAAGTCAAGTCCGCCGGGGTATTTCCATCCGCCAAAGCCATATTTGCCTGTCACCAAGGTGCGGGTTGTTTCGTCAAAGGTACCTTCTTCCCATATCGAAGGGTCAAACACGTCTTCCGTCAGCACAAAAGGCGAAAGCACCGTCACCTGCAATGTCTGTTGCATGCAGTTTCCCGCTGTTGTGCGGTAAGTCACCGTTATCGTAGCATTGCCTGGTGCCACTGCCACCAGTTTGCCAGTCGGCTCCACCTTCAGCACTTGTTCGTCCGAGCTATTGATAGTCGCCTCGGCAGTCACCATTCGCGAGGTGCCGTCTTTATACACTGCCTTTACTTTCAGGTAGTGCACTCCTCCCATCTGCAACGAACGTGTCGCCTGCTCGCCCATCAGTTCCAGTCTCTCGGGCTCGCCATTGACAGTCACTCCCTCGGCATATTCCTTGAACCAATGATACATTGCCCACGGGCAGGCTTCGGGGTCGTTGAGGAACGTATAATTGCCCTCTGTACCCGGCACGTCCTTAAACGCTGCCAGTTCGTGGCTTCTTGTAGTGAAAAAGAGCCACGACACATTTCCCGCATTGTCGGCTATATACTTGAAGTTGGCGCCGAAACCCTTGCCACCGGCTTCGCCTGTGATGCTTTTTCCCCAAGTAGCATCGTATTTCAAAGGTGCCCAATCTATTTCCGTCACCATGATGGGGGCAATCGCCGCCACCGGACCTACTTGCTTATCCCATCCGCGCTGGAAGGACTCGTAGCCGCCACCGGTGGAAGATCCGATTCCTTCGCCACTGTCTTTTTCGGCATCGCTGCCATACCATCCGGGATAGCAGTGCACGGCAAAGCCGATGTTATCACCCTCGATGCGGTGGGTGGCATACCCGGCATACTGCGACTGGTAGGCCAAGCCCGGCACCCAAATGATATTACGGCAATGGCTCCTTATCTTGTCTACAATGGACTGGAAGTAAATCTTTGCATTGGCAAAGCAGGCATCGGAGGTGCTGCCATAGGCTCCGTCGGTCCCTTTGATGTTGACCGGCTCATTGGCTAGTTCGAACATGATGTCCGTATTGTTCTTCACTTTGGGATGTTGCGAAACAATGTTCCACACGTTAAGCAGGAACTGCTGATAGCTATCGCCCACCTCTATTCCCTGATAAGGAGCTTCGTTGGGGCATACCCCGGGCGGACGCATCACCACATACATTCCCTTAGATACAAAATACTCCGCCATCGGCACAAACAGTTCGTCGAGATACTTGCGGAAACGGGTTTCGGAAAAGCGTTCGTGTCCTTCGTATCGTACAAACGGCTTTGAAGTATCATCGCTCCAATAAGGGTCGAGATGCATCCGCACGAAGTTGAACTTCCATCCGGCAGCCACAATCCCGTCTACCATACGTTTGTTATAGCTGAGACACGACTGCACATCGTAGTTAGTCCATGCGTTGTCGTTAAAAAAAGGGCTGTAGGTCTGTGTAAATCCATGAAGATTGACCGTCTCGCCCTTTTCGTTTTTAAGGTAGCGCCCCTCTACGTGCAACACTGGCAACTGATGATAGTCTTTCTCCGGAGCAGGTTCGTCCTTAGGCGTTTCCGGTTCGGCAGGAATCTCCGGTTGTATAGGCAGAGAGCTTTCGTCCGAACAAGATGCCAAAGCCACACCTATCCATGCCAGCAAATAAATTATCTTTTTCATAATGATGTTGATGTTACATAATAGTTGTTGCAAAAATAACAATACTACCAATAGCGATAAAAACTATAGTTGTAAATACCGTCACCACTGATAGTTCCTTCATACAATTTATAGCCTTTTATATCACCATGATAAAAAACTAACGGAGAGCCGTTATAATCCATTTCGTAAGTTCCTTTCGTTTCCCCTTTAGGAATAGTGATTGATGCACTACTCTCATACTTTCCACCATCATTGTATGCTTCGTATGGGATTCTGCAACTTATATCTTTTTTTACGGGATAAGTTGTCGTGGCAGTAAAAATAGGATGATTGGAATACAGTTCTTTCATTGAAATCATTATGCGATTATCAATTCCATTTTGAGTAATACCAACTGTTAATGTTTTATTAGATCCCGGCTGTTTCAATACAATTTTTCCACTTCTGAGAGAGGAAGTATTGTCCTGGGCTACTACCGATAGAACATATATATCATAATACTGAAAACATATAAGATAATCCAACCATGAAGGATCGCTCACTATTTCAGGTTGCAATAATGTTTTTGTTCCATTAACCTCTACATAGGAACATAAAGTTCTACTAAGAGGTTGTGAGTCATCCTTCGGACTAATAACAAAGTCCTCCACTACATCCGAATCTGAAGCCCCAAAACAATATGTACTATCCGAATTTGCAGCCCTTGTAACTATATCTCCTACTTTATCTATATCAAACAGAATTTCATTACTACAGCTACACCAAATAATCAAACTTAAAATAAATAATATGTTTTTCATTATTATCCGACTTTTATTGAAACAATAAAGGCAGCGGATTCATGTTATATGCCCCGCTGCCTTTTCTTATCAATCTCTATTATTTACCAGCCAATCCGTCAGCAAAACCGGCATAAGTATGCTTACGGTTGTAGTTGGAATCCCATAAACCTACAGGTTCACCGCCACGCCAGTTAGAATCACCGGGGGCACCGGGAGCATCGGTAGCACACCACTGCGTGATGCCGTATTGCTGTGCCACAGGAATAATCTCGAAGTATTTCTTCACGATAAACTTATAATATTCAGCCATCGCTTTATGTTGTTCTTCTGTCATATCCTTTGTCAACACCGTAGTGCCGCTTTCATCCACATATCCCATATCCAGCTCAGATACTTTCACGAGTTTGCCACTCTTGGCTAAGATTTCAAACATTTTCACTACATGTTCTTCTTGCTTCTGCTGGTCAGCAGCATTGGCGCGATAAGCCACGTGCATCTGTGTACCGATACCGTCAATCTTTGTCACACCGTCAGATTCCCACTTCTCTATCCAGTGTACCAAGCTCTTGGCTTTCTGATTGTTATCCCAAGTGGATTCCAGATTGTAATCGTTGATGAAAAGTTTGAGAGGTTTAACACCACCGTTTTCTGCATAATATTTACGGGCGGCAGCTACAACAATACGAACATAATCTTCACTACCCAAGTAATCTTGCCAGTAGAAATTATTGGCAGCGTCAGCACCGGCATTAGATGCAGATTGCAAGACATAGAAACCTTCACCGTCGTTGCCACCACCTGAAATAGCTTCGTTCACTACATCCCAAGTAGTCACGTAACCACCAGTAGCTTTCATCATTCCTTCAATCCAATTGTTCATTGCCCGAGTAAGCGCTTCTTTTTTCTCTTCGGGAGTAAGAGGAATAGTGTTACCTTTAGTAACTATTTGCAATTTGATATTATCAAAATAATATTTATTAGCAGGTGCATTGGGCGCGCCTACATCCAAGTTCCATGCAAAAGTCTGCATGTTTCCCTCAGGAGAAAGGGTAGTGTTAATAGTAATAGTTTTTTCAAAGTGTTGCCATTCCGTAGTGAAACTAACAGCACACCCACCATCATAATGAATATAAGCTCCAGGGGCAGCATGAGCCTGAGACTCAGAATTATTGGGTGTATCTGCACGATAATCGAAAGAGATACGTACAACATCATTTTCCACCAACGGACGGTCAGCATACAAAAAGAATTGAGTATCCCAACTGTTTGTTCCTCCACCAGCAGAAGTAACAACGAAAGCACGACTACCGTCTTTACCTACTCCATCAACAATATCGCAAGCAGCATTAGCTCCTCCCACATGAGTAGAAACAAAATTGGTAGTTTCACTGCCTTGCGCATCACCATTAGTAATGATGTCAGTTAAAATCTCTACTGCCGCATCTCCCGGTGTAGGTATAATTGAATAAGAATGCGCATGCCAACTTGGTTTAGACCAATTAGAAGGCAGATTTCCTTCTTCAAAAGTTCCGTTCTTTATCATATTTTGCTCAGAACCTTTTTCAACCAGCACCATGTCATCAAACCAAAGATCTCCTCCAAACTGTCCGAAATTGAATAACAAACGAGAACAATCACTATTAGGTGTAAATTCAATGCTTATTGTGCTCCATGTAGTTCCTGCTGAAATCTGTGGTATGCCATAATGTGTATTACCAGCATTCGGTGTTTCTATCCAAAGCGGAAATGTCACAGCTGATGAAGCCTTGGTTCTCATAGAGAATACATAAGATTTCCCTTGTAAAAGAGGAGATTCCAAATCATAGTAATTTTGCCAATCCCATGGATTCGCCTTCGCTTCAGAAGTATTGATATGCAAACAATTTCCTTCTCCTACAGAGGGCGGCAATTCTTTGTCTTTAATCAAAGAATTCAAATACTTATTATTCTGCTGTGCATGCCAAGCCAATGTATGTCCATATATAGTAATTCCGGCAGCTTGGGCGGCAGTGACAAATTTATCCACAGTTTCGAAATTCATCTCCCCTTTATCGTTCACACACGAAGCATATTTCATCGCATTGCCTGCGGTCACTTCGTCGAAGTTGGCTTCCGCTAAACGAAATACCAATCCTCCTTCGATAAATTCGTTGGCTGCCAACGCTAATCCCAATTTAAAATCGGGATTAGCTGCACGGTCTATGTACGATTTCAGCGGGGCATAATCATTCAGATACTCGTATTGCGCTATCGACTCCGGTTTTGTCACCGTGACATCGGCAATCTCGGTATCCACGCAAGAAGCCAGCAAAGCTGCTACCAGCGTGCCCCATACCATATTATTTTTTCTATTCATCTTCATGTAGTTTTCTTAAATTGTTTAGATTGCGGTTCACTTCAACTTCACGTTAAAAGTTTCAAATTTGCTCTGTCTGTCGCGTGACACCAGCGCGTCCGTGCTGCTACATTTGGCAGTGCCCGTTTCACCGGTCACAGCATTCAACACATAAGGCGCATAAGTCACTTCATAGGTCAGTTCGAACAGGTCGCGGTCTTTGTCGCCCCACGCTTTCTTGGCACCATGATAGGTCCACTTGCCCGAACCGCTTGCCTGAGCCCCCGGTGTGTCGGTAGTGATGGAGCAATTGCCGTTGTCGTCAACCGTTATCACCAAGTCCATTGTCAACGTTTGCTTGGAAGATTCGCCTTTCTCATTCACCACATCCACCGAAAGCGAAAGAGGATAACGCACTTTGTTGAGGGCAATAGTTCCCAATGTACGTTGGTCTGCTTTCTCTATATTCTGCGGGTTACGGTTGAGCGTAGAAGTGTTGCCATTGATGTCGAGCTGGTCTGTGCCACGACTCAACCAAACGCCCTCATACTTGTTTTTGTAGGTCACCCCATAAAGCGCATAGTCTTTGGGAAGCACGTCCCAGTCTGCCACATTCAAGCGATTGGGAGACTCAACTTTAGGTTTGCCCGCCAAGATAGAGTCTGAAGCCTGTGCTAACCGTACCGGAATGACATAGGTGAGTTCGGGCGTGAGAGGATCATTGAAGAAAGCATCGGTCAACTGTATGTCCATACGTCCATAAATGTCTCCTTTGGGAAATACCACCTGTTCCGAAGAATAAGTATAATATTCCTTAGGCATAGGAAGTATCGGCTTGCCATTGTCGAAATAAGCATTGGTACACAAACTTTCATCGATAACAATCTGTGCTGTGCGCTCTTTGCGGTTTGACCACACACCGCCCAATGTAGCGATGATCTGCATCCGATATTCATTGTCTTGTTCGGTAGGATATACATCTTCGCCCAATGTGATGGTGCGTATAGGAGTCTGAGTAGCAAAACTGATGGTCTGATATTCGTAATCGTCGAATTCTTTGTCTCCGTTTTCACAGCCGGCAAACAACAAGCCAAGGACCATGCATTTCATTATTGTCTTATTCATAATCATTGTATGCTTTAGCATTTTATTAAATTTACACTATCGGTTTACCAACCCTGATTCTGTTTCAGTTCGTCATACTTAAGAACTTCCGAATAAGGAATAGGACCGTAATACATATACTCACTGAACGAGCGTTTGTCTACCTCCATTGGAGTATAACGGGTTCCACTGATATTCATCCCTTTAGCGGTTTCGGTCAGATTGCTCTTCCAGCGGCGCAAATCCCAGAAACGGAAACCTTCGAAACAAAGTTCGATGCGACGTTCGTTGCGGATGAGTTCCGCCATCTTTGCCTGATCGTTCTTGATGGATTCCAAGTAAGCATCACCATTGTCGCGACCGATGCCGGCACGGTGGCGCAACTTTTTCACCACATCATAAGCAGAATAGCCGTTGCCTCCTTTATCTTGCGGACCGTACGCCTGATTTACCGCCTCGGCATACGCCAAGAATATCTCGGTATAGCGGATGCGCGGTGTGTAATGATACTGGTCGGCTTTCGCATTCGGGTCGAGGCTGATGTCCTGACGCAACAGTTTGCGCAGATAGTATCCGGTACGGGTAGAACGTCCTACCACCTTGTTCAGTGCATCATTGGTAGTTCCGTCGGCTGCCGTAAAGATTTCCTTATTCGTATTGCCTGCCTTACAACCATTATAGAGAATGTATGCTTCCAAGCGCGGGTCACGGTTGGCATACGGAAGATTTTCATCATATTCGCCGGACAGATGAGACACCGGATAACCGTTCAGCATCGGGAATGCATCCACCAGATTTTGAGTTGGGTTGATACGTCCGTTACCGTAGAGTGTGGGCGGGAAGTTATCTTCTTCGAGCGAGAGGGATTTGGCACGTTCACCACGCCACAGAATTTCAGCAGGTGATTCGGTTGGGCTAAGTTTTTCAATATCATCTACATTGCAATACCATGTCCATCCGGTAGGATCCATACCGTCTACCCCTCCGATATGATTCAGTACCTTTGCAGCACTAGCAGCAGCCGTTTTCCAATCAACGCCTGACTGGTCACTATATGCCGGACTGGCAGCAAGCAAATCCGCTTTTGCCACAAACGCTTCCACCACCTTTCCAGACATACGGCCGATAAAGTTTGCGCCAAACACACGGGTGACTTTGCCTTGGTCTGCTCCTGCATATTTAGCAGACAAGCGTTGCATTTCCGCTGCGTCACCATATTCCCAAGGCAATCCTTCGAGTGCCAACCGGGCGTCTTCTTTCAACGCCTTCATGCAATCTACAAATGTGCTGCGGGGCACATTGAAATTGGATCCGGCTGCTTCCGGTTCGGTCAGGATGGGCACCCCCATCAACACACCGTCTTCGGTATAGCCCGCATGGGCTTCGAGGAGGTAATACATATACATGGCACGCAAGCCATAGGCTTCCGCTTTCTCACGGTCGCAGAACATCTGCGCCACCACTTCGTCTTTCGCCCATTTCACCTTGTCGGCATTGGCAAGGAAAAGATTGATATACTGTATGGCGGAACGGCAGGAAGTCCAACGGTCGGCAGGATTGTTGTTTGCCGTCCACATGCCGGAGGCTATTTTACGCCAGCTGTTTTCCGCATCATTGCTCACAGCGTCATCGGTAGCCACGTCGTTGAAAGAATAGCCTGCGCAGGGTATGCGTGTATAGGCATTTGCCAGTATTCCTTCGGCATATTGCGAATTCTCGTACATATATTCCAGTCCGAGGTTGTTCTCGATAGCCGGTTCGAACAAGTCATCGCATCCGGTCAGACAAGCGGCAAAGGCACATATTGTTATAATTTTCTTCATGACTTATTTATTCTATATTTTTATATTCTACAACGAGAGACCCATCAAAAGTCTACCTTTACACCCAGTGCGTACGAACGGCATTGGGGAGAAGTCCCTACATTCATCTCCATATATTTACGCTCCTTCGCCAAGGTCAACAGGCTTGTTCCGTTGGCATAGATTTGTAAACCTTTCACAAGTTTGCCTTTCAGCATAGCAGCCGGGAAGTCGTAAGACAATTGAACACGGTTCAAATCGAAACGTGAAGTGTCGTACAACCAGAAGTCGGAAGCCACAAAGTTCAGGTCGCCACCTTGTGTTGTGAGACGCGGGTATGTGGCGATATCTGCCGTCTCTTCCGTCCAGCGTCCGCGAACCACTTCAGAATATTTGCGATCGCCATACACGTGCATATAACTATTATTCTTCAGTCCTTTGCCACCAAACGATCCGGTGCCTGCCACAAACAATGTGAAGCCTTTGTACTTGGCAGTCAGGTTGAGACCCATCACCCAGGAAGCACCCCACTTGCCCAATACCACCTGGTCTTGCTCATTGATGACACCGTCGTTGTTTTGGTCTACATACTTCAAATCACCGGGTTTGGTATTAGCATTCACCTTTGCCGAGCTTTCCACATCGGCAGCGTCTTTGAAGAATCCGATGCATTGATATCCGCGCAAAGCATCAATCGCCTCACCTTCGGCTTTCAGCCAGTCATATTTCACATTCTCGTCCCATTTGGTGTTCTTGGAGGTGTAGTACATACCCACAAGCCCCACATTCCATTCAAAGTCGCCGTGCTTTTTGCCCACGTTTACACTCAAGTCCACACCCGTACGACGTTGGTTGTTCATGTTAATATAAGGACGCATATCGGACTTCGGATAATAAGTCTGGAAATAAGACGGATAATTTTGGGGCTGCGCCAGCAATCCTTCGGTATTGGTTACGAAGTAATTGGCATTGAGTCTCACCAATCCCTTCCAAAGAGAAGCGTCCAATCCTACCGTAAATTCCTTACGCTTGATGTAGCCGAGGTCGGGGTTTCCACCTTGCAGGAAGTCGGTGGTCTGCATCGAGTTGTTTACCTCGCTCCATCCCCACCACGTACCTGCCTGTGTAAACTTGGTAGCATACATGTAGTAATCACTGATATCCAAATCCTGATTGAGCACACTATAGCCTGCCATCAGTTTCAGGTTATCGAGCCAATCGGCATCTTTGAGGAAACCCTCTTCGGAAAGACGCCATCCCAACGTAAACGAAGGCGAAAGCCCTATCCGGTTGCCTTCGGGCAATTTGGCGGAATGAACCGCTGCCATGCTGAAATCGGCGTAATACTTACCGGCATAGTTATAATCGAGTTGCAAACCCAAGTTGGAATTGCTAGTGCGATGGTAGGTACCCGAATAGGTCTGCTGGCTGCCTTGAGCCAACAACAATGCATTCACATGATGATTGTCGGCAAAAGTGTTCTGATAGCCGAACTGTGCAGAGAAATAAATGGTCTGATACGCCGTACTGCCCGATACGTTTTGCGTACCGGTATGCTTGTCCATATTGTACTTAGTCAATGAAGTAATACGGTCGCCTCCGAAAGCATTGTTCCAAGAGGCTTCATACACTGCATAGTCGTCGTCGATAGAAGTGATGTAAGAAGTTCCGTAGTCTACGGAGAACTGTGTACGGAATGACAATCCTTTCAGTACTTTATACAAATCGAGGTTGATTCCCGCATCAAACTGGAAACGACGTGAAGTAGCTTTCTGATAACCGGACGCATACATGGCAGCAAAAGGATTAGTCATGTTCAACTGCGTACCTCCCAATAGATATTTGCCGTCAATAAGGTAATTGCTATTATTGATCAACGTCCACGAAGCAGCATCGTTTTTATCGACAAACTCAATGGGAATGAAAGGTACAAGAGGCGCCGAACCGGGAGCAGTCGGACGTAACGTAGCCGAGTTAGCCCAGTAGTCTGCCTTATCGTGACGGGAATCGTAGAAGATAGCATTTGCATTTACCCAACCGCTGATCCAATCGTTCATACGCAAATCCACATTACCGCGGATATTCAGGCGCGAATTGCGGTTGTTCTTACTTTCACCGAAGTTGAGCAAGTCGTTGGAACTCTCGTAACCGATGTTCGTATAGAAGTTGGCGTAGCGTCCGCCGCCCGAAAACTCGGCCACTCCGTTATAGTCCTGACTTGTCTTCCGAATATAGTCATCGGAAAAGAAGTTGATGTTCGGATAACGGTAAGGGTTACTTCCGCTTGCATAGTTGTAAATCTGCTCATCCGAGAAAGCGGGATCCAACCCGTCGTTACGCAACGCCTCGTTATACAACGTCATGTATTCGGCAGAAGCCAGATATTTAGGATAGCTTTTAGGCACATTGATACCGGCATTGGCACGCGCACTCACCCGCAAGTCTTTATCGCATCCGCGCTTCGTGGTGATAAGAATGACTCCCTTCGCACCACGGCTGCCGTAAAGCACCACGGCTTGCGCTGCTTTGAGGAATGTGATTTGGGCTATTTCGGTAGGACGAATGTTGTTTGCCTCACGAGGGACTCCGTCTACCAATACCAACGCTTCGCCCATGTTCCATAATTGTCCGTTGTAACCTCCCACTAAAGATTGCATATTGTCGAGACTGTACAGCGAATAACTTTTATTAGTCAGTTCCTCTACATTGACGGACGAGACACCACCCATCAAATCCGCCCGGTCCACTGTGCGGAAAGCCACATTCACTTTCTGAGCCAATGTATCAGTCTTCTCCACATCCGTCTGAGCCATCAGCCCGGCAGAAGCAAACAATAGTCCGGCGCTAAGAATTATATTTTTATGAATTTGTTTCATGATATTCTATTTCGTTTAATAAGTCACTTGTTTACCATCCCGGATTCTGATAGAACTCCGGATACAAGGTCACGTCAGACAATTTCAGAGGCAACCAGTAATGCTTCTCCGTGAAATTACGCGTCACGATTACCCGATATGTATAGCCGCTTACAGCTGTTTCCTGAGGGTTCTCGGCAAGGTCGCCTACCCGTTGGAAATCGACAGCAGTCTTTTCGGTATAAGGTTTCTTGTCGATAAGCAACCAGCGACGCAAGTCAGTGAAACGGTGTCCTTCGTATGCAAGTTCTACCGCACGTTCGCGGCGAATCTCACTGTTGAACAGATCGATTGAACCGGTATATTTGGCATTGACACCTTCTACTCTCGCACGTTTGCGGATGGTGTTGACTGCGGCCAGTGCCGTAAGTGTACAGTTGGTTGACTTTCCTGTAGACGAGCCGGTAGCATTTGCCGCAGCTTCAGCATACATCAGATAAATGTCTGCCAGACGCATATAGCTACAATAGATATGCATCTGCGGACTCCATCCCCAGCCATCATCCCATTTATTGGCTGTCACTGGAATAAACTTGCCAAGCAGGAATCCGGTACGGCTTCCGAACTGGTCGTCACGGGCGTTTCCGCCTGTGTAGAGGGATGCAACGGCTAAGTCACCGACCTCCTCCGAATCTTTTTTTGCATCAGATACCATAGGCGAACCGTCGAAGCGAATATCATGATAGAAACGTGGGTCGCGTCCTTTCCAAGGATGAGTCTTGTCCCACTTGGATTCCTGGTCGTCGAGCGGCAATCCATTTGCCATACCGTAATAGTGTACATAGTTGGCTGTGGGCGAGAGTTGCGGATTGTTTTCTTTCTTATAGCTGGCAGGCACAAACTGAAGAGCTAAACCAAAAGTTGAGTTTTGCCAGCCATCTGCCACCAATCCTCTGAACAATGCTTCTGTAGAACCCGGCATTTGGGCATTCTTTCCGTATGTGTAGAAGAGGTCGGAATAGTCCTCAAAGTCCACCAAGCTATATTGCGTCTGTCGGTTCTCTACCAGCGTAAGCAACTCCCCGAACGCTTCGGCAGCCTTCCGGCAATATTCCTGATTGTAGGATTCGCTTCCTGTGGACACCTTGTTCATCAACGGACTTCCTGCCCACAAGTAGTTTTTACCTAAATAGCCCAGTGCCATGATTTTGTTGATGCGCAGTTGGTTGTATCCTTTCGTGCTCGGGCTGATAGATGTCTTGTCCCAATCAATAGGCAGCAGATCGGCAGCCATCCGGAAATCATCGGCAGCCTTGTCGGCACATTCGTGATAGCTGAGTCGCGGCTCGTTGAATGTTTCGTTGGGAGGCAACACCTTATCTATAAAAGGCAATCCGCCGAAATATTGTATCAGCATGAAATGAAACCACCCGCGGAAGAAATAAAGCTGTCCGGCAATGGCGTTCTTCTGTTCCTGCGTTGCATCGGTAAGCAGGTCCAGATTTGCTAATCCCGTATTACATTTACGGATTCCGTACCAAGAAGCGGGCCACAAGTCGCGGTTCCATCTGAATCCGTCGTTCGGAGTAGTAAAGTCCAGATTCAGAGTTTTGCAATCCATAAATCCGGCCCCCCAGCCGTCGTGTTCAGCCTGCCACCCCCAAAAGTCGCCTTGGTCCACTTTATAGCCCATGTGATAATTGCAGTCTACACCAATCACTTCGTCTTCACCCCAGTTCCAAGAGTTTGACCAGTATTGTTTGGCCATGTCGGGAATACAAGCATAAAGCTCTTCTACAAATCCCTGAAAATTGTGGAAGTCCTTAAAGGCATTTTCCGGAGTGACATCCGATTCGGGTGCCTTGTCCAGATAGTCGGTACACGAAGCAGTCGTACCCGTCAATCCGAGACTCAAACAAGCCATTACAGCATATTTTATAATGTATTTTTTCATAATTCGATGATGTTTTAAAGGTCAAATTTAATACCCAGATTGAAACGACGTACAGTAGGATAAGCACCTTGCGAAGCCAATCCCGTACCTGCAAAGTTCGATTCGCGGTCATCCGGCATACGCGACCATACCCAAAGGTTGTTTCCGTTCAGGAATATTTTAAATCTGTTCAATCCAATTTTCTTTACCCAAGGTTGTGTAAAAGTGTAAGCCACTTCAGCATTCTTCAGACGAATAAACGAACCGTCGTAATGGAAGCGAGTACCTTCATAATAACTCGGAGTAGAATTGATACGAGGCATGGGAGCATCTGCATCAAAACGATCTTTCGACCAGAATACTCCTTCGTCGAATACAGTATTCACGTTATTGTGCAAGGAAGTAAAACCCACATAACGGTTGACGTTGGTCACTCCATAGAACTGTACAAAGCAGCTGAATCCCTTGTAATCGAATCCGATAGTAGCGTTGTACGTATTTTCGGGAGTACCCGTATAGCCGTAAGGAGCGCTGTCGTTGGCATCTATCACGCCATCACCATTATAGTCCATAGTGATATACTGTCCGGGCAATTTCTGATCGTTCATCGTATTGTGTGTAGGCATGGCGAATACTTCGTCCCACGTGTTGGCAAATCCTGCCGTAAGATGAGCGTGGTCTTGTCCGATGGCAAATCCTTCCGACTTCTGGTATGCGGGACGCAACACAGGGTCATCGTATTTGAGAATCTTGTTTTCAGCATGAGTCATATTGAAGTTACCCCACAGACGAAGACCGTTGTTCAATGTTTTATTTACACGAAGTTCCAATTCGTATCCTTTCGTACGCACGCGTCCTAAGTTGGCAGCCGGGGCGGAAATTCCTAAATAACCGGGAGTGGCACGTTTGTCGCCGGCTACAAGAATGTCCGAACGCTTGTCATAGAAAAATTCCAAACTACCGGCAAGCAAACCATCGAAGAAAGCGTAATCAACACCGATATTCTGCTTCAAAGCTGTTTCCCAATGTACATCGGGATTACCTACCGTAGCTTCCTTGTACCAAGTGTAAGGAGACTCGGTTCGATTGTTCAAACCGTGGAAAGACTTACCTCCGTAAGCCCACTGTGTAGCATATAGAAAACGAATACCAAGATTATCGTCACCTACCTCACCGATAGAATAACGTACTTTCAACATATCTACCCACTTACGGAGAGGCTTGAAGAATTTTTCTTCGCTTATCATCCAGCCCAACGCACCTGAGTTAAACAACTCGAAACGATAGTCGGGACTAAACTTCTCGGAACCGTTGTATGCACCGTTGTATTCCAAGAAATAACGGTTGCCATAACTATAAGTGGCGCGGAACGCCCAGTCTTCACGATAGTGAGGGAATTCGTTACCAGTGCTTCGTTCGGTACGGTTGAACACTCCCATGGCGCTGACATCGTGGTCACCGAACTTGCCGCTCCATGACAATTGTCCTTGATAAAAAAGATTGCGTTGAGTAGACCAGTCCCGCACAGCACCACCTGCTGTAGACCACAAGATACCTTCCTGAAAATCGAGTCCGGTTTTAGAGTCGGTTTGCGCGTTGCTATAATGCACCTCACCTGTTTCCGGATCTATCCATTTGGTCTGCGTCCCGTGATTCAAGTCATTGACACCACGACCGGCTTCCACAAACACGTTGTCCCACGAAATCATGGCACTTGCACGTAATCCTTTTACGAGGAAACTCAAATCCTGTTCCAATACAAAGTCAGTATTGACGCGGGTAGTAGTAAGCATTTCATAGCCTGCATTGGCGAGATTCAACACAGAGTTCGGCGCACCTTGCGAATTGGGCTTGTAGTATCCCCACGTACCGTCGGAATAACGGGGCAAGAAAGCGTCTGACGGAGAACTGTAGGCAGCCTGCCACAACTGCGAGGCACCAAATGAATCGTCGGCAACTCCCCACGGTGATTTCTTCACACCGTAAGAACCGAAAATATTGGCTTTCAATACGGTAGTTTTGGTAATCTTGAAGTCCAAATTACTACGTGCATTAATACGGTTGAATCCGTAACCTGCCTGATAACCACGGTTATTGTCCCATTCGCGGAACAAGTCACCTTCATGCAGAAAGTCTACCGCAGCGAAATATTTGACGTGGCGTGTACCACCCGACAGGTTGATGCTCGGATTGTATGACATGGCATAATCTTTGAAAAGCTCTTTCTGCCAGTCAACGTTCGGATAACGTTCGGCCTCTTCCAAATTAGCAGGATGGCGATATTTGTCAATCGTCTCCATCGGCAATATTTTATTCCAAGAAGCAGGATTCAAGCCTAACTCATATTCGGCAGCCTGATTACGCACATACAACGCATCCGCCGACTCCATTCTTCCCGGCAGAGCAGAAACCACTTTAGCCGTCATGTTCATACTTACGTCAATCTTGGCCCGACCTTCGTTACCGCGCTTAGTGGTTACAAGAATGACACCATTGGCACCCTTCACACCATAAACAGCAGTTGCCGACGCATCCTTCAATACAGATATAGACTGTACAGAACTCATGTCCACACTGCTCATCGGACGTTCGATACCGTCCACAAGGATAAGCGGTTCGCTATTATTCCACGAGCTAACGCTACGAATTACAATTTTCGGGTCTTCGTCACCCGGCATACCAGTAGAGGCAGAAGTCACCACACCCGGCAAATTACCCGTCAATGCCGCACCCACATTCGACACACCACCTGCACGCTGTAATGTCTCACCAGTGGTTTGTGCAATAGCACCTACCACAGACGCTTTCTTTTGTTGTCCGTAACCCACCACAACCACTTCTTCCAGTTGCTTGGTGTCATCTTCCAATGTTACTTTAATAAGACCTTTAGAAACGACTTTTACTTCCTGTGGTTTCATTCCTACATACGAAACAATAAGGATAGACTTCTCACTGGGCACAGTCAATACAAAATTGCCATCTATATCTGTAATTGTACCTATTGAATTATTACCTTTTAAAGTTACCGAGGCTCCAATGATTGTCTCACCATTACTGTCAAGAACCGCTCCCCTCACCGTTATCCCTTTCTGTGCTGATGCTGTTACAAAACTAAACAACATAAGGAGAAACAGGTAAGGAATTTTTTGAATTTTCTTCGTTACATTTTTCATTACCATTAGTTTAAGATGTTAATTAACTACATTGTTTTCTAATCATCATTCTTTTTTTAATTGCATTAGCTATCATTATAAATATCACTCATAGTTGCTAGTATTAGATTTATATAAAAAAAACAATTATTTGCAAGTAGCGTATAATCCAATTGTAGTACCGGTAAATCCACCAGCCGTTGTAGTAGAGAGATAACTGGGATCTACATCTTTACAAAGCAGTTTCCAGCTTTTTTCACCATCAATAGAATAATAGAAGTCGTAACCAATTCCTTGAGATACTAATTTCAAATATACCTCATTTGTATCTGCGTCTATTTCATCTGAAGCCAATGTCTGTTCCTTTTCACCGATTTGTTTCAGAGAAATATTTTTATTCTCACCCACTTTATTCAAGCAGAAGAAATATTGATGCGCCTCATCTTTAAACAATAACATTCCAGCTGTTTCCTTATCGTTAGAAGGATTGAACAACATACGGGTAGTACATTCAAATTTATGATGTTGTAACCGACGGCAGACAAATGCCGGAGTTTTCTTTTCCGTAGCGCTAATATCTGCACACTTCAAGGTCAGATATCCGGGCGTTTCCGTCAATGAATATAAATCGGAAGCAGAAGCTCTTAAAGTCATCCATGGCATATCAAGTACAGGAGAATCAAAGTTCTCTATTAACTCGAAGTTACCATAAGTAACTATCGTATCGCGTTTCGCACCTTCACGTTTTACAATCATAGGTACTAAATCATCTCCTTGTGTCATGTACGGGAATCCGTCTTCACTCCATTTCACCGGCATCATAAATGTTTCACGTCCCAAATTCTCAAACTGATTATTAATAGGACGACAAGCCAGAAAAACAGCCCACCAATCTCCCTCTTTTGTTTGAATCAAGTCTGCATGACCAGCACAGGTTACCGAATTAGGACGGTCAGAATTCAAATGTCTTTGCGTCAGAATCGGATTGTTTTTCCATGGAAGAAATTTACCCATCGGAGAATCACCACGGAAAATCACTTCCGAATGCCAGTTTCCCGTTCCACCTTCGGCGGACATCAAGAAGTACTTTCCATTTATCTTATATAAATGAGGGCCTTCTATCCAAATTGGTTTGTCTGCCGGTTGAGCTCCTTTGTTTACAAGAATTTTACGGGGACCGATCGTCTTATCTGTTTTCACATCAAACTCTTGTATGCGTATAGTACGGTGTCCGCTATATTCAGGTTTATTATCCGGAGCCTCATCATTATTAACAATATATGCCTTACCATCTTCATCAAAAAAGAAAGAAGGATCAATACCTCCGACCTCCGGCAACATGACGGGTTCCGACCATTCACCAAACGGGTCTTGCGTCTTAACAAAGAAATTCCCGGCTCCGACATTGGTTGTTACCATATAATATGTCTTGTTATACGGATTATAAGAAATAGCCGGAGCAAAAATACCGCCACTCACTTTCTGTCCTTCCATATTCACTAATTGCGAAGCACGGTTCAACACATGCCCTATCTGTTTCCAATTCACCAAGTCTTTGCTGTGAAAAATAGGAACACCGGGGAAATAAGTGAATGTAGATGTTACCAGGAAATAATCACCTTCTCCATTTGTGCAAACACTAGGATCAGAATACCATCCCGGCAAAATAGGATTATAGAAATAGTCTTCATCTGACAGAGGATTGGAAATATAAAAATCATCATTTCCTTTATAAGAAAAATAATCAAAGAGAGCCACAGATTTTCCAATAGCCGGTAATTGTTGTTCTTTCTTTGAGTTACATGACATCATTGTTATCCCCAACATAAATATGGAGAGCCGGACGATTGACATTAATTGTATTACCTGTGTATTCTTCATAATACCTCTTATTTTCTTTATAATCAAATATGAATTACTGATCTTTTTCTGCAAAGATATGCCAGCTTATAAAACTACAAACATAATTATGTTACGGGCTTCTTTTCCTAAATAACATCTTCATTTTCAATGTTACATCTATCTTTCCCCTTGTAGCACACCCAAACAATTACACTGATTATAAGCACATTACAATCTTATTTTTTTTGAATAAAAGCTATTCAAATTCCCAATAATCCAGATTGAAAAGTTTGTTTCCTTTCTCTCCTTTAAAGCAGAAATAAAGATCATGTACACCCTTTGCATTCTTTATCCGGCATGACATCTGTTTATATATATCCAGTCCTCCTGTTGGTGATATACTGACACAGCCTATTACCGGACCTTCCGTGCTGTCCAGACGAATTTCTATCATTCCGCCTTTTTCAACACAAGCTGCGCTTACACTGAATTTCTTTGCTCCCTTCTTGCCAAAGTCGACACCACGCACACACAGATATTCATTATCATCAATATCGGTTATATACAAACCACCATTCTTATGATTTTCAGCTTTCAGACCATATCCCCAAGCCATCGTTTCGGCTTCCACTCTACGGTAAGGATTAAAGTTTTCAATCTGTTCCAGTTTCGTCTCCTGCCAATAAGGAACTTCCTTAATGGTTCCATCCGGATTATAATGCATTTTTGCAACAGATACCGAACGACGTTCTTTATGGTCGAAAGTCTCCAGATGAAGCAAATCATAATTTAGGCCGAACACATAAGAACTGCCTTTATAATCAATAATTCCGGGATGATTTCCTCTGGTTCTTTCCGTTGGACGCATAATATATCCTTTTGTACTCCATGGTCCGGTAGCTTTGTCGCTCATAGCATAGCCAATCCCTTCCGGACAACAAGTAGAAGCAAAAGCCATATAATAATGACCGTTACGTTTATATACCCACGGACCTTCCTGATAATGTTCCGGTTTATCAGCCAATTTGACTATTTCCCCCGAATATGAAATCATATCTTCATTCAGTTTCACATAATAAACATTCGGATTGCCCCAATACATATACGCTTGTCCGTCATCATCAATAAATACGGTAGGGTCAATATCATCCCAATGCTCTTTTTGCCAAACTAATGGTTTATTCAAAGGGTCTTTAAAAGGACCGTAAGGAGAGTCGGATACCAATACGCCAATACCATTACCGTGAATCGGGCAATACATGTAAAACTTGCCATTACGTTCGATGACCTGTTCTGCCCAGGCACCATTATCACGTTTCACCCAATCAAAACTCTTCAGAGAAGCGACCGCTCCGTGATCGGTCCAATTCACCATATCAGTGGAGGTATAAAGCAACCAGTCCAACATTTTGAATCCTTCGGCATCATCCTCATCATGGGTTGTATAAAGGAAAACGGTATCGTTATATACCATCGGAGCCGGATCGGCAGTATATTTTGTTTGTATAATAGGATTTTGTGCAGTTCCTGAAGTAGCGGCAGTGATTGCCAACAAAAACGACACGCCTAAAAATTTAAAGTTTCTCATATTCTTTTATTTAAAATGGTTATTTGGTTATTAATACTCCACCATTGCAAGGAATAGCCAATTGTAATTCTTGTTTCTTCCCTATTTCTATTTGTTTCACACCACCCTGTAATGCCTTATCATCACTAAACAGTCTCACCTTTTCTCCATTGGAGAACATCGGCAAATTAACTTTAAGTTTCAGTGTTTCCTTCTGCGCATTTACTCCGGCAATATACCATTTGTCTCCATGACGACGGGCAAGAATAACGTATTTGCCAGGATAACCGTCAATGAAACGTACCTCATCCCAAGTCGTTGGAACCTCTTTCATAAAATCAATAGCCCACGACGGAGAATCGGTCAGGTTATTCGGTGCCAGAGCAAAATGCTGTACCGGACTTTGAAATAGAACCGCCGTAGCCAGTGCGTAGACATCTGATGTCACCCGCCGGCTTCCCCGTGGAGCATTATCCACATTATAATATTTGTTCAATGCACTACCTCCAAAATCCATGCTACCCACAGTATTACGAATAAACGGGTGCAAAGTAGCATTAAAGGCCTCATGATCACAGCTGCCTTGAGAGAAATGAAGATTTTCACTAGCCAATACAGCCTCACTCGATGCGAAGTTAGGATACATACGTTCCCAGCCACGAGGCAAAGTACATCCATGGAAAATAACTAAAAGACCGTACTCGTTTGCATCCGACAAGATATCCTCATACAACTGCATAGTCATTTGCTTGTCACCTCCGAAAAAGTCAACTTTTATTCCACGGATACCAATGCTTTGCATCCATTTCATCTCCTTACGTCTGGCTATCGCATTATCCATAATACCTCTCGGAGTTTGCGGAGCATCATTCCAATACCCATTCGAATTATACCACAAATAAAGAGCTACCCCTTTGTCCTTCCCATATTTAGCCAATTCTTCAATTTTATCACGTCCTATTTGTTTATCCCACAAGGCATCCACCAACACGGACTGATACCCCATTACTGCCGAAAAATCAATATACCGGAGTTGCTCTTTATAATTAGTACTTCCATCCATACCGATAATCCAGCTCCATGAACCCCGTCCATACGTATACTCTCCTTTTGCCGGATAAAGCGGTTTTACAACATCAAAAGGAACCGTTGTCTCCACTATTGGAGCCAAAGTCTTGCCCACAGTAATAGTACGCCAAGGCGTCTCGCCCGGTAATGCTATCCCCGGAGAAACCGTACCATTCCCATTTGCTTCACCTTCTTGCGGAAATCCAATGGTATACACTCCTCCTTTGTGTCCCAACAGACGGCTCGCACAATATCCACCATTTACTCCCGTTTCGGAAACAAGCACCCAACCATTATCTCCATTACGGAATAGGCAGGGAAATGTATACCCTTCTCCCCAGCCATTTTTGCCTGCGACATCATCTGCCGTATAAGACGTCTCATAACTTGGAGAAGTACGGGCAAATCCCCCCATCGGTTTACTTTGCGGACAAAGGAAAGTGGTGGTTCCGTCAGGAAACGCAAATCCTGTGGCTTCTTGCTTAACCACGCAACTTAGTGTCTCACCTTGCGGATACATCTTATATTTAAAAGCAACATCGTTATTACTTATGCGGAATATAACATCATAAATTGTTTTCCCTTGTTGTGTAAACGAAAATACAGCTTCATTTGCCACATAACGAACCTTGCTCTGCTTAATAGAAGCTAACTCGTATGTTTCATCTATTTTATTTGTTGAAACATTCTTCTCCAGCGACATCCCCGATGAGAAATCTCCTATATTTGCAATCATCCCCAATGGAGATGGTTTCAAAAAGAGAACATTGTCATAACTAACAGAATAAGAGGGCCTTCCATCCATATCTGCGACTGTTACTACCAGCTTTCCATCAGGACTTGTTATCTGTTTATTTTCTGCACTTGCAACGCTACTACCCAATAACATAGCCATTACTATAAAAAACTTCACCATATTTCTACTTTTTAGATTCTTCTCTATTGGCATAATCACACATTCTATTACAATCAAAACTTTACAGAAATAGCCTTTCCATTATAATCGACTTTTTTTTGAGTCCCGTCCTGGAGAGTTACAGTAAACTTACGGTTCTTCAACATTCCCTCATACGCACCTTTTCTTGCCCCTATCGTCAATTTACGAGATGCATTATTCCAAGAAATTGGAATTTCCGTATAAGCTCCTTTTTCGTAATTGTAATTATCAAATTCATCTTCATATAAAATGAAGTTTCCATTCGCACCCGCATACACCTTCAATTCAAGATGATCCCACGGTTTTTCAGTTGCATACTGAACTTGTGGACCGACAGGAATGATACTACCCGCTTTTACATACAATGGAATAACATCCAGTGTAGTCTCTTTGGTAATTTCCTTTCCGCCTTCATGTTTCTCGTTTGTCCAGAAGTCATACCATAGCGTTCCTGCCGGTAAGTATATGTTAGTAGATTTCGTTTCCATGAAATCCACAGCAACGTCAGTTTTTGTTTTTTTCGCTCCATCTCTGTTCCATCCTTCTTCTTCGGAGACTTTTACCACAGCTTCCGGTGTATATTGTGCATGAGCAATCGGAGCCACAAGGAGCGACTTTCCAAACATATATTCGTCATTGATATCCCACACCTTTCTGTCATCTACAAAATCCATCATCAAAGCGCGCATAAAACTCGATTGGCGATTGCTCACCTCCCAAGAAGTAGAATAAATATAAGGCAACAGAGAGTAACGCAAACCTATCATTTTCTCGATAGCATCATATACAGGCTCACCCTTCTTTCCGAACTTATAGATTTCCCTATAAACATCCGTCCCGTGCGAACGCATCATCGGATTGAACGTTCCAAACTGCAACCAACGCACATAAAGCTCCTGATACAATGGATTTTTTGAAGCACTATCATCATTCCAGCTTTTATTATAGTGTCCTGCAAAAAAGCCACCAATATCACTATTCCAGTGAGGCATACCACACAAAGAAAAGTTTAATCCGGCAGGAATCTGATTTCTAAAACTCTCCCATGTGGAAGCGACATCACCACTCCATACATTTGCACCATAACGTTGTTGCCCCAAAAATCCCGAACGGGTTAAAATAAACACCCGTTTATCCGAAGTCACTTCACGCTGATGGTCGTAAACCCCTCCGACAGTCATCAACGGATAAGCATTGCGCACCTTACGGAACGAGCCCAGATAGGTTTTGGTATCCATATTCTCCGGCTTCCAGTCCAAATGGTCGGGTTCGGTAGAGTCCATCCACCAGGCATCCATTCCCAACTTGAAAATTCCATCATTCAGATATTTCCAATAAATATCACGCGCTTCGGGATTGTAAGCATCATACACTCTTACACCGGAAGGATATTCCATATTGGGGGGCCATGACTCCAATCCCGATTGCGGCCAGGTAGTGAAGTTAAACAACATCCCTTTTTTGTCCAATTCTCTATAAGGTTTAGTCATCGGTCCGAATGACGACCAGATAGATATAGCCATGTGTGCGTTCATCGCATGGACATCCTCAATCATCTTTTGAGGATTATTGAAAGTCGGATTCTGGAAATCCATCGCATTCCACAAATAGTTATGCCCCCAATATTGCCAATCCTGAATAATACCATCCAAGGGAACACCCAATTCACGATATTTACGAACAACGTCTACCACTTCCTCCTGGCTCTTATATCTTTCTTTACTTTGCCAGTAACCATAAGTCCATAAAGGAAACATCGGTGCTTGCCCGGTCAAGCTGCGTACCTGTGCTATAACACCGTCGGCATTTTTCCCATACATGAAGTAATAATCCACACAGTCACCTACTTCAGAACGGAAAGATGTTTCAACTTCGTTATCCGTAAAAAGAGTCGGCGAATAGTTATCCCAAAACACACCATATCCTTTAGTAGACTGGAAGAAAGGTGACACATCTTCCACATTTCCCTGTATCAGATTTTTAGTCATGTTCCGCTGAATCATCTTTCCATTTTGCAATTGTCCCAAACCATAAATAGCTTCCTCCTTATCTAATATAAAAGGTTGATAAACCTGATAAGTTTTTGTCCCGGCATCATCGAAATTGATAAACTGCATACCGGATTTCTCTGCCAATAACGACTTGCCATCCTTTGAGAAATAAGAAACAATTCCCGTCCCGGTGTCCACACTGACACTTAGTTCGCTGGTGTTCAATACAATCTTATTATCTTGTATATCAGCCTTGAAACTTACCTTTTCGGGTTTGGCAATTACAGAAAGACTCTGTTTTTCATAGGCAACACCTTCCGGCGATTTTATTACTCTCGCCACAGCAGGCGCAAAGAATTGTACTTCTATATCCACTGCATTTACAGTGGTTTTGATGCCGGACGATATTTTCTGATAGTTCTGTGCGAATAAAATATTTGTGCTGAAGCATAAACATATACCCCAAAATAGATGATGTATTTTCATAATTTGGAATGATAAGGTTTCTAATTAATAACCAACAGATGTTGCATACAGTCCGATCATTGCTCCTGTAAAGCCACCAGCCTCATTAGTAGAAAGAATATCGCCGGAAACGGTTCCTCCTAAATTTAGGAAACCCTTGCCATCAATCGAATAATTAAAACGATAATCATCTCCATTGGCTGTTACTTGCAGTGTCACAGGTTTCTCTGTTTCTATCTTCACCTCACCCAGGACACTCGCTTGTCCTTTTTCGGTTCTTTGCAGTATCAGGTAATAGTCTTTCCCCTTTTTAGTGATACCGAAAACATAGTGATATCTTTCATTCTGATAACATGTTATACCGGCAAAATCTTTCTCATTTTTCGGTTTGTACTCCATGGTTGCTGCCGCTGTAAATTGATTATGCTGCTGACGGTAGAACAAGGTAGAAGTAGGTTTCACTTCATTGATATTTGAGGTAAAAGGGATGATCCGCAACCCTTTATCGGTCATATCAACGAAATCTTCACGAGGACCTCTAAGACCGATCCATCTAAGGTCTAATGTCTTATCGGAGAAATCATCCTTAAAGACAAAGTTGCCACTAGGCAAATAACCGTTTTTCCCTGTTTGGTTCTCAACTCCCGAAGGCATCTTCAATGTAGGTTTCATAGGGATAAGCCCATTCTCGAAAACGGGAAATGTTCCGCTCCAGTCCACCGGAAGAATAAAAGTTTCGCGTCCGGTATTCACTCTGTTCTTCTCATTGGGGCGTATTCCTAAAAATACACCATAATATTTTCCGTCGGGTCCCTCCACTAAGTCTGCATGACCAGCCCAGTCTACTTTATTCGCCCGATTTGCAGGAAAATAGCGTTGAGTTAAAATAGGATTATTATTTGACGGAAAATAAGGTCCTTTCGGATGATCACTTACAAAAATGACTTCGCTATGCCAGCCTCCGGTTCCTCCTTCCGCACACATTAAATAATAACGTCCATCTTTCTTATAGATATGAGGAGCTTCAATCCATATCGGCTTTTCTTCTATATTAACGCCACCGTTTACTATGATCCGGTCCGTTCCCGGAACCACTTTATCATTCTCCACATCATAATCCCATATTTTTATGACACGGTGTCCCGAGTAACGCTCGTTTGCTTTAGCAGGAGCATCATTATGTACCACGTATGCCTTGCCATTATCATCAAAGAAAAGAGAAGGATCAATGCCTTCAAATTGAAGTTTGACCGGATCACTCCAGCCATTCTCCGGATTCTTTGTCTTTACCACCATATTTCCAAAGCCACCGGAAAATTGAGTGGTTATCATATAAAACGTATCATTATTGGGATTATATCTTATAGCAGGAGCATATACACCAGCACTAATACCACAATCTTCAACCTTTAATTGTGACGTTCTGTCCAGCACATGACCGATTTGTTTCCAGTTGACCAAATCATTAGAATGGAAAATAGGTACCCCGGGAAACATAGCAAAAGATGAGCATACTAAATAATAATCATTACCTTTCCGCGTTATACTCGGATCGGGATAGCAACCCTGCAAAATAGGATTATAGAACTCACCTGGCTTTAAAGGATTGTTTTGATAAATAGCATCCTCCCCCTGATAAATAAATTGCGTAAAGACAGGAGTATTTTTTGTTATTTTACCCTTGCCACTCACCTCCATATTAAAAAACAGCACAATAAATACGACAAGACCCACAGATTGCCAGCCCGACAAAATCAATTTTAATGTTCTCATATTATCACTTTTTATTTTCTATAATTTTCTGTTCCATAGTAGTGTTTGCAAATGTATCGATTCGGTTTTATCATATATGTACAATCATGATACAGGCATCTATATACAGGTTACATTTATCACAGACATGTAACATGATTCTTTTCTGATGTAACAAAAAGCCCCAAAACAGAAAAATGGTAAGATAAATAACTACATTACCTATTATTTCAGCACTTTTATTTCCCATCATATAAAATGCTGAATATCAAGAATTAGCAAATATTCATTTTCCTTTAAAGGAAAGCCCCCGTTGTACTAAATCCCGCATACGTAATAGCTAAAGTTTGCTATCTGTATGCGG
>OGPA01000381.1_pt1 | contig 48536 bp, 56 predicted proteins | sample 1552841 | NCBI WGS metagenome assembly OGPA01 (sample SAMEA2579916, study PRJEB22360) | human gut metagenome
CACGGCTTTTTTGTATGCATTCAGGATAGTCCAACGCCAAGCTCGACCACGTCTTGTCCACGTTACCCATAATCAACCGCCTTGTAAAGCAAAGCCCCGATGTCGTTAGACGCTCAGGGCTATAGCTCGTGGTTATTGTTGCTCAAACTCAGTTTACTAACTGAGGTTGAGGCTCATCACTATCATCTCCCTCTTGCTTATCATCCGTGCCAAGAAGATCAAGGATGTGGTAAAAACGGGGAATACCTTTAAATTTTTTGACCAACACATTGACCAAGAAGTTTTTTTTGAAAACAGGAAGAGATAGAATTTCCTGTTTGATCGTATCCGATGAGTAAGTCACTGAAACGGGTCGATCATAAATCTCAGGAATATAGGCTTTGTCTTTGGATACACTATCCACAGCTTTAAAGTACATGATGACTGCGGTGTACAAGTCAGAGCTTTGAGTGTCTTGTTTGAGCTCGTCAATTTTCCCGCGAATTTGGTTCTGCAAAATATTGGCATCACGGCTGTTGAGGTTGATGACCGTGATGGGACTGTTGTTCAATGTGCCAATCGTCCAACTTGAACCAGAATCGTTTGCGATCGGAGTAAGAGTTTTTGAAAACTCTTCAAGCTCCTTTATCCCAATATTGTTTGGTTTTTTCGCGTTCCTCAGAATCCAATCGATCGATGCCTTCATATGATTGAGAAAATCAGCAACCGTATTGAGGTTTGCAATAATTGGAAGAGCAGCTATTGACACCACTTCAAGGTCAATGATGATGCTTCCCTTTGAGACATCACTGACTACGATTTCTTGCTTTCCAATGTTGGGATCAGCCTTGCAATATTCCATGTACAGCTTTGAGAAACTGCTTAACGACAGAGCAAGGTCGTCAAGAGACGGAGGGGTTGAGTATTGATAGTGCAATCTAAACCCATTTTTTTCCATGTCTTGTGTGGTCATGATTTTGGCCTCATAAATTTGTGCTGTCATTGTATGGATATCGTCACGTTTTGTAAAGGGTGATCAGACGCCCGTCCCTATCGATCACTTCTGGTGCTTCTCTCATTCTTTCTCACGAACCGCAATCAGGTAATGGGACTTTATATAAGATGATCACAATTGAAAGAATCCATGGAAGCCCTCAGCTAAATGCTCAGGGCTTCGGTTGACCCTTTCACCCTAGACATCAGACTACTGAATGGCTTTTTGTGCCGTTATCGCACCCATTCAACCCTTAGCACGGCCTTATAAAGACTTTCTAGGATTAGCTCCCTCAGGTCGTAGAGCCTCACTCGCACTCGCCACATTGCCGTATGTGGGTCTTCGCGGTCACTATGTGGTAAATCATCAATACCAACTTAGGTAAGTAAATAATACCTAAATAAGTACCAATGTGGTTATACAAAGTTACCGCGAATTGCATTTTGTTTGACCTATATCAAATAAGAAGAACTTAAAGGTTGGGGACAGAAGGTAATAAAAAAAGTCCCGCGCATTGGCGAGACTTTCAAGAGGAGAAGATGAAATGCAGCGAACTACAGGTCACGGGCGTTAAAACTTAGTACTGCGCGCCCTATGACTGTCACAGACTCTATATCGTCAATGACAATCGGTGGATACTTCTCGGAATTATCAGAAAGTAGTCTGACTTTTCCGCCAGGTAGTAGCTGAGTCCGTTTGATGAATACCCCTCCAGAGTAAGCGACAACGTAAATCCCGTCATAGCGTATATTGCGCTGGGAGGTATCGATGATGATGAAGTCACCAGACTCTAAGGTGGGGCGCATACTATCTCCGTGGGCTGTGATGATATGGAGATAATTTCTGCAAAATGGGGATTTGATCTTAGCTGTCAGCCAATCATTTTCCACGCGCAACATTTTAACAAGCTGGAACGCATCTTCTTCGTTGCCACCATAGCCACAAGAGCCTCTCACATCCAACACAGGAATAGAGATTTCATTTTCGTTTGGTTCTAAGGTTTGGGGGCGGTCAAAAGAAAGGTCTCCATAGCGCAAAAAAGCGGGAGTAACGCCAAACAGTTCCGCCAGTGACTCAATGTTTTCCTCGCTCGGAGTCATATCTCCGTTAACCCATTTGACCACGCTCACGTGGGATACATTGACCTTTCTTGCTACATCTCGTACTGAGAGTCCTCGTTCTTTTCTTAGGCTCGTTAGCCGTTCACCTAGTGTCATATTGTCTCCTTAAAGGAAATATCATATTACCAAACAGTAGGGTACTATATAGTTACCTGTTTTGTCTTTTTGTGGTAATATATTGGTACTAAACGACTTATGGAGGTTCTTTGTGGCTACCGTTTCAGTTAAAAAAGCCATTAGTAAAGTGGGTACTCAACAGCAAGTGGCGGATTTTTTGGGGGTTTCTCGTCAGACCATCAAAGTCTGGGTCAGAAATAACAGGGTGTCGCCGAATTATGTTGTGCGCTTTTGCCAGATTACTGGGCTAACGCCAGAGCAAGTGAATGGCTTCGCTAAAGACGTTCTCACGTTTAAGAAAAAGGTCGAGTCTCGGCGCGAAGGAATGCCAGCATCGGTCATAGGTTGACCCAACGAGATACGGCGCGACTAATAACAGATTAAAGAGGGTGACGTGAGTTATTCAGCACAAACATGGGCACGAGCACAACAAGTGGGCAATTCAACAGCGAAGTATGTCCTCCGTGAGCTTGCGTATTGCCACAACGGAGAAACAGGGCTTTGTTGCCCTTCCCTGCAAAGCCTGTGCGACGTGCTCGAAATCAAGAAGGCCGACACCGTGCTCAATGCGATCCGATATCTCGAAGAACACGGGTTTATTTCCGTTTTGAAGAAGTCGGTACGCGTTAAGGACTATTGGCACAACGAGTACCGCTTTATTGGTTTTGACCCGAACGAATGGACGGCGACGACGAAGAAAAAGGGCAGGGCAAGTACTCCAAAAAATGGAGTTCATAACCTCCAAAAATCGGAGTCGAGACCTCCAAAAATTGGAGTACATGAGGAACAAAATAGCGACCCAAGCACTCCAAAAATCGGAGTGCATGACCTCCAATTTTCGGGAGAACGTACTCCAAAAATCGGAGTGCATGACCTCCAAAAATCGGGATGTAACAAGGAATATAAAGGAAAGGAACAGGGAATAGAAGGGAATAGATACGCGCGCGAGCAACAACCAGCAAAAGACGAGTCCGTCGCTGACGCTTCGGATTACCTCCCTTTTGATGACGAGCTTTTAGACGAAATCCCGTTTCCCGAGGATGAGCTGTTCGATGACTTAGCGCCCATCCCCACGGAAACCAAAGTCGAGAGCAAGCCAAAGCAAAAAAGGGCAGCTAAGCCAAAGGAGTCAACGGACGAACTCCAGAAGCCCGAAGGAGTGGCCGACACGGTTTGGACGGATTGGTTGAAGCACAAGAAGCGTAAAAGCGTTAAGGCGACGCAATACATGGTCAATGCCCTGAAACGCGAAGCCGACAAAGTACCAATGACCCTAGAGCAGGCGATGGTCTACCAACTCGAACAGGGCTGGACGGGCTTCAAGGCTGAATGGGTTAACAACAAACAGAACTCTAGACCAGCGTGGAAACGTCCATCGCCTTTTGACGACATTTCCCACGTGGACTCTTGGGATGAAGATTTGAATTCATGAGGGGATAGTCATGGCACTGAAAAAACTGGATTTAGAAGCTCTTAAAAACATGGTTAAAAACGAGCCAAGCAACAGTGACCTACTGCCAAAAATGGTTGAGAAGGTCTTTCATTGCCCAGTTCACGGCGATGTTATCGATTATGTGCAAGAGCATGAAGAGCCTAGCCACTGCCACTTGTGCGAAGACGCTAAGCGCAAAACTCAAAGAGCCCTTGATGACTTAATGCAAAACGAATTAGCACGATACCGCCAATTTCGAGAATTCTTTGGCGAATATTTGCCTTTTTCCTTGGTTGACCACAAGCAAACCTTTGAGAACTTCGTGCTCTCCGATCAAGGCACAACTGAGAAGACAAAGGCTCAAGCACTAGCACTCAAGACGGCTCAGCGATTCGCCATGAGGTTTACCGATCGAATGCTTGAAGGCCACGAGAAAAGCCAGCGTGGAATGATCTTTCATGGACTTTATGGCACAGGGAAAACGCACCTAGCAAGCGCCATTGTCCAAGAAGTGAAAAAGCAAGGATGGCATCCCCTCTTTTGGAGCATTGGTGACTTTTTCTCCTTGTTTAAGTCGGGGGCGTCATTAGCGCATTTGCCACTAAAGCACCACCTAGCCAGAGTCCCACTACTTGTCTTGGACGAAGTCGGTCGCTCTACGGGCAGTGAATTTGAAAACAACCTGCTTATGGGGCTTCTGGATATGCGCTCCAAACTGGGAAACCCCACAGTGTTTCTCACCAATCTGGAAGGGAAACAGTACAAGGAAATGCTCGGGGGTGCTATCGCGAGTAGAAGCAGCGCTTATTTCTGGAGCGTGGCTTTTAGCTGGAACGATTTCAGAAAAAATCAAGCCACCAAACAAACGACTTACGAAGAAATTTTTTAATGAGGAGTGAAGCACAAATGAACGAAAAAAACGAAACCACAACGAGCCCGCTTGAAAACCCATGGGGAAAATGCTCCGTTCACGGATGCCCAATTAGTGCGTGCGTCAATAGCAACGGGAGGCTTTTTTGCTTGTACCACAGAGGTGTTCCAGAAAATCACTGCGATGCGGTGACTGAGAAAATCAACCTCCCAGAAATGAAAACACTGATTCACATCGCCCATTTGTTTGAGCGAGTCCATACGCTGATTGACCAGCGCGCATTAGCCACAGAATTCAACGCTTATGCAACCAAGCTGAATATTGCCGAACGTATGCGCAAAAACGAAAACCCAAGCTACATCCCCATTGTGGTGGAGGACAAACTTCTCCCCGAATGTGGTCCAAGCTTTCATGAGGCAATCCCAGCCAACAAGATCCTTGTAGCTATTGCCAATTTTCTGAGTGCTAAGGCTGCGCCACCACCAGCCAAAAAGAACAAAGACAATGAGGGCGAAAACGAGCACAGCGCCCCTATCGAAAAACTCTCATCAGAGGTGGTCGACATGCTCAGGAGCTTGCACCAAAAGTACCCAATCGAAACCCACGCAAGCTACGAAGCTGGCTTCCCTTTTTGAGGAGGATGAAACGAAATGACGATGAAACCAGAATGGCCGGAAGACCAAAAAAACGCTTACCGCCGTGGATACGATCTCGGAAAAACAGGTGTAGCACGCCACGCGCTTGCCAACTATTTCAACAGCTATAACGCAAAGAACCAAGAGACTTTTATGAAGGGATACCTCGAGGGGTGGAAAATCAAACAGCATTCCGAAAAAGCAGATTCTGAAAAATGAATCTTACCCCGAAGCTTTAACACCCCCTAGGAGAGGTTTAGAGGACGATAGGCGCATTCAAATAAGTTTTTCGATAACTTATGTCAAAACGCAAATGAATCGCTCTATGAAGCTCTAAACCGCCTTCTCGATGGTGCAGTGATTTTGATGATTGTTTGAAAGGGAATAAAACATGTGTCGTTATGAATCCGCATTTGAACTTTATGACCAGTACGTCGGTTTAATCGATGAGTACCAGAAGCCCTTAGCCTTCCTCAGAGAGAAAACTGAGTTTGGCGCAAATGTGCTTGATAAAGAGTCACTCTGTGAGAGCTTAATTGAATCGACTGACTTTGAGTGTGTCTTGTTGGACTTAGAGCTTCTTACTAACGAAATTAATGCCGAAAAAACGAATACTGGACACACCCTGACCAAAGAGGAAAAGGACTTAACGCGTGAGCTGATCCATTACGGTGAAATCGCCGCTTCAGAAGCTATGAATGCCCTTAGCCAAAAAGAGCACGACGAGATGATGAGGGAGGCAGACGCGGCCATTTATCCGCCCCCATGCTAAGGGGTGGAGAGCGTCTTTTAGAGTGCCAAAAGTACACGCTTCGCGCGCGAGAGGAGTGAAAAAATGGGCGGATTTGAATTTTTAGTTGTGGTCTTGGTCGCGGTGTTAGCCGTGCTTGCTTTGAATAGTTAAGGAGGGAATCGGTGAAAGATTTTATTTATCCGTGGGACGAGAAGGACGATATCGCGATTTCGAATAAGCCCAAGCGTTGGGTCGAGGGCTACACGGACGGCCGCGAAACGTGCGTGATTACCATCGAGCAAAACGACCTTATCGCCTCGTATAGCGAAGAGGAACAGCGGGAATATTACGCAGGGCGAAAAGAGGGCGGAATTCGCCTTTTTGCGCTTATGTACTCGAACCCGAAAGTCAGACCTTATGACGAGTGGAAACCGAAAAAGAGAGGCTAAGCGTGATCTTGTCTTTTGAGGTTTTGGGTGCGGTAGTACCTAAAGGACGTCCTAGGTTTACTCGGTTTGGGAGCGTGTACACGCCGAAGAAAACAACGGACTACGAGAAACACGTTCACAGGCAAGCGGAAAAAGCTTTGAGCGAAACACAAAGTCCAGGACTTATTTCTTCGCCAGTGAGGGTCTTTATTACGGTCTATATGCCTATTCCACAGTCATGGAGTGGCAAGAAAAAACGAGAGGCGGTAGGTGTCGCGCATAGCAAAAAACCCGATTTGGATAACCTCGTTAAATCGGTGATGGACGGCATGAACAAGGCGTTATTTACCGATGATTCTTTGGTGTGCGACATTCGGGCAAATAAGCTTTACGGCGAAACGCCTCGAGTAGTGGTTACGGTTGAAACAGTTGATTAAGAAGGGAGCTTAAACAGATGGAAAGCAAGGAAATCGAGGGGTCTAATGCGACCCATGAAAAATGGCAACACACTGAGAACGGCTTTGGGGGCAATTATCCGCAAGAGGGTAAGCATTGCCTTTTTGCCTTAAAGCCGAACGCTCGTTTTCGATACGAGAAGCGCGCCGACCGCCACCAGAAGGCACGCAGGAAAGAGAACGGGGCTTTTAGTGGTGGGGTTATTGCCTTCGGGTATCGATACACTGCTACACGCATTTATTTGCCTCTTTATTGGGTTTCGGTCTCTTTAGCGGACGTGCAAATGTGGCAACCAACGCAAGCACCAGACTATTACAACGGATATGGGCGCGACGGGGAAGAGTGCTTTTTAACGAAGTGGGATTAATCCGATGGACGAAATCGAACGGCTTCTAAGGAATTGGGGGCGGTGGGCATACGATGACCATAGGACGCGTAAAGGTGTTTCTAACATTCAGATCGTGCTTAACCGCTTAAAGCTTTACGGCGAAAAAGGATCAAGCAGCGAAGATGATCGGGCGGCACCTACGGCGATAAGAACCCAGATTGACGAAGCCGAAGCGATGAGGATAGACAAGGCGATATGCGCCTTACCCTCAGTCCGCGTTGACGATAAGAAAGCGATTAAGCTTTTGCAGATGGTCTATATCACGTGGTGGGTAAGTTTCCCTTCGGCGTGCCGTCAGTGCGGGTTATCCACAAGACAAGGACGCGAATCGATCAAAATCACCAAGGAACGCTTAAGCCGTATTTTGGAGGGTCAAGAATTATTTTTTGGCGAAATTTGACAAATCCAAAAAAGGTGTGTAGTTTTGAGAGTATCAATTGCTACCTCTCATAAGAGCAGACCTTATGACAAATGATTGCGCCGTATGGCGCGTTTGTCATGCCTGAAAGAAACATCAGGCAAGGACTGAGGGATTGGATTGTTGTTGATATCGAGTTGTTTCCTTACAACTAAGAAGTTAAGCCCTTCGAGAAATCGAGGGGCTTTAACTTTTTCAGGCTACGGGCTAGTGCTAGCCCAACGACATGAGGACGGCAATATGTTTGAAGGATGGTTAGGCGTGGCGTTGGTCATGCTACTGTTCGTGTGGCCGGTGTTTGACGATTAAAAGCCTCGCCAACACACGGATGACGAGGCTAAAACTTACTTGCCGCCGCCCTTGGGCTTTGGCGGAGTGTATTGACTGGGATCGGCGTCGAACGCGAGACTCTGTTTTACTTTTGGGAATCTAACTGGCTTGGCCGACGGTGCGCGAGTGACGACCGTAGGCTGCGTTGGTTGGGGTGGGGGCGTTGGCTTTGCAGGCGTAGAGGCTCCCGCCCCTTTTGATTTCGTCATAGAAGTTCCTCCATGAGATGAATGACAAGTGAAACGAAGCAAAGTGCAAACGAGACTTGCAAAATCAAGCCGATCTTTCTAAGAGTTAGCCCTTTGCGATGAATAATGGCCATGGTCTGGTTGAGCGAGTCATCCGCGCAGTCGATTAGACCTGTATAGTGCGCCAGAATCTGCGTAGCACTGACAGGGTCTGCCGCTAAAACGTTGTCAACGTAGAAGACCTGAGAGATGTGGACGCCATGCTCATCTCCGCTACTCCCCCAGGAAATGGTGATGCTAAGAAAGAAGGCAACTGCTGCGCCGAGTGCTATACAAGCTAAGGTAGCCGCGATCGCGACATCCCATTGCGTTATAGCGCGTTGGCTGCTAAAAGCGTTGGCGAGAATACGGTCGTAGTAGCCGAGCGTAAACACGATAAAGGTGGATGCTACCCAGATGTAGTTTTTGGCGATGGTGACCTGCCGCCCATAGACATCGATGTACAGCTGTCGTGTGTGCGCTTCTATTCGATTAAGCGTATCGATGGCGATTTTGATGCTTTCTGAGTAATCAGGGCGATGTTCATCGGCGGTTGTTTCTTCGATGTTGGCTAGCTCGGTCATAGTTTCCTTCTCATTGGGTGTGTGCCGTTTAAAGGCCTCGGATTATGATACGCCCAACATGGCGGTATTACTACACGGGTACGGGCACGTCCTGGAGTCTGGCGGGCAGTACAGCGAAACAATCTTTGGGGACACCAATGACCTTAGAAGAGATCAAAATGCTTGGCTTCTGCTTCGCGCTAGGCAGACGTGTCGCCAATATGCGGGCACTCGCGCGAGACGCGGAGTTCGTTCAACCGAAAAACTCTCAGTGGGTGACTTTTGAGAATAAGCAGCGCGTTCTTATCGACAAAAGTTCTGGAGAAATTTTGCTGGGTCTAGGCGATCAAAACGGAAAAATGATTGATGAGTTGAGTGAAGGTAAGAAAGCGGTACGCGGCGATAAGGTCGGAGACAACACTCTTCTTGCCTACTCTCAAGAGGAGATGGCAGATAGAGCAAATCGCGCCAAAGCGGCAATATACGGGATTTTGGATAGTAGTCCAGGAAACAAGGTTTCCGCGCAGGATCTTACCAAAATACAGAAGGCATTCACGGAGCATTTTCGAGGGAAGTACCCACTGAAGATCGGAAATAAAAACTATTTAGCGACAGTTTCAACAAAAACTTTTAAAGAGAGTTTGTATAAAAACCAGCAATACGCAGAAATATCAGGGGGATTCCTCGATAAGAAAGATATTAAAGACAAAGTCGAAGCGCTATTTTTACTGCATATGGTATTTTCCAGCGCTCGAACAAAAATCAAACGAGGCTGGAGCGAGCCAAGCGGGCTTCATCCAAATGAAGAGTTTATGACACTTTCTTTAGCGGTCGGCGGAAAAGAACTGGTAGTTGATATAAAGCGTAGACGAGGAGGGCGCAAAAATTGGATGAATACGCATTACGCGCATTTTGCGAAAGATGAAGAAATGCGAGCGGAAGAAGTAGAGTTAGTCTGTGTGAGGTGGAAATAAGATAGGGAATGAAAGTGGCAGGATTAGCCGAAGAGGAAACGCGACGACACCGTGCATAGCACCTCATTCCCTGAGTAGCCCGACCCAGCCCCTACTATTTCAAGGGTGGCGTAGTCCGGTCGCCCTCTTTAGACCAGGGTCTTTCACCCTAGCCCCACCGATGTCTGCTTCAGTACAGGCTACTACGATCTATGGATTCATTCTATGACAAGTTGGTTTTGTAAGTCAACAAGGCTGCGGATGTTAGCCCTCTTCGTAGCGGATGGAAGTATGGAGGAGGTCAGGGAAGCAGCGGAATCTAAGCTCCAAATGGAGTTGCCGATCGAGCTGATTGAAAAGTAACGCCCGCCACTTGGTGGGCTTTTTATTACCTAGCGAGCGTTCGCAGGAGTCGACATGAGATTAGAGGATATTAGAGCACTAGGTCGTTGCTACGCACTGGGGTGTAAGCGCAAACAAAAGAATGACAAAACGGCAAATGATGAGGCGCGATGGATTACGATTCACCCGAATGGCAATGGCGCAAAAGCCGGTGGTTCGGGGGATAAGACTGTACGAAGAGTTTTAATCGATAGCGACTCTGGGATTATTTTAAAAGGAATGGGTGGAGCGTTTACGGGCAAGCCATTGTCTCAGATTAGTGCTATTGGGAGGGGTTTAAAAAATAAGTCCTCCAACACCAAGACTGGCGTGACTACTCAGCCAAAAACAGAGATACAAAACAACCAAAACACTCAGCAAAACATACCAGATACAGTAAACGCGAATACAAACAATGCTAATCAGTCTCAGCAGGGGGTAGGGACTCAAGCACAACCTCAATCTCAGGCAGAAACCCAGACTCAGGCTACAGCGCCAGCAAAGACTCCCGATTACGCAGGTCAACGTCAAGCCTTCTTGCGTGGTGAGAAATACTTTAAGGACGCTGACGGTACTGAGTACTATCGCGCCAGCTCTAATGGCGGTTGGATTGAGGCCAGTAAGCTCAAACTCGACTCCCAAAAGGACGATTTTAAGGAAGCAAAGGCTAAGGTCAACTCTCCTGAGTATCAGCGAATCCGCGAGTCTATGGCTAAGGAAGCTGACAAGATGGTGGAAGCCAGAGAGCGTGGTGACCGATACTACAAAGACTCTCAAGGCAACGAGTATGTAGCCTTCTCTAATGGCTGGCAATCTGCGTATATGGCGAAGGGGACAGCCCTAGAGAGTATCCTCAATGAGGAACGGCAAAAAGCCAGTTCTTATGCTCCTAAGAATTCCGCGACCCAGACAGAGCAAAAAACAGAAGAGCGCAGAAGTGCAAAGAAGATTCTGACCGAAGGGGTTAAGCCTGTAGAACGCCCAGCTGAGGTAATGGAGGCTGCTAAGGAGTATCAGGAAGAGAAAGACTGGCGAAAGTTTGAGCTTGAGGAAAGAGCTGAAAAGGCTCAACGTAAGGTAGATAGCGCTAGCTCTCGATTAGGTCGGGCAGTAGGCGCGTTTGGTGGTATTGGTCAGCCTAATGTATCTGGGCGTATGAATGGCGCGATTAATCGTATTGACCAAGCCATGGGCGCTTACTCTCGCGAAAGTGATAAGGCTAGCTCTGCGTGGGAAAAAGCCCAAAATTATGGGAATTCAAAGGCAATTTCTTTGAGGGACCCAGAGGCCCCATATAAGCTCATGGACAAGCTCAACACCTTACTGGCTTACCAAAAGAAATTAGTCGACATTAACAAGGACTTGCGCAAGGTTAGCACTGAGGAAGAGCGCAATAAGGTATTGGCGAATTATGGTCTTAAGCCGGGAGACATCAAAATTCACCCGCGCACTGGTAAGTTTGAGGTTTATACTTTAGCCAATAACAATGGTTCAATCCGTCAGGTAAGAAAACAACTCGCAAAGGCGAATAAGATTCACGGTACTAATTTAGTTGAAAAGTAATTCAGATAGCCCTGCTAACCGTGGGGCTTTCTTTAAGGGGTGGATATGCCAGTACAGCCTAAGCGTGTAGCTAAGCCCAAGGCGGTGGTTAAGCCAAAGTCAAGGACCCGCTACACAAAAGAGTTAGCAGCGACAATTACCGACTCTCTAGCCAATGGGAAGACTCTCACCTCAATCTGCAAAAAGATAGGTTTTACACCTGCTATTGTCTATCGCTGGACTAAGCAGTTCCCTGAGTTTCACACAGCCTTTTATGAGGCCAGAGAGTTTGGAGACGCAGTCCTAGAAGACTTAGCCATTGACTTATCGGACACGCGAAAAGAGGATATAGAGACTTATGAGTCTTCTGGGGATAAAGGCACAACGAGTAGCACCACGACACGCGACAATGTGGCTCGCTCACGCCTTATGGCTGAAACACGCCTTAAGGTTGTGGCTAGACGTAAAGGCGCGAAAATCACTCAAGAGATTAAGACAGTGAAGGCTACTGAAGCTGAGTTGGTGCATAACTTCACCACTGAGCAGTTGTTTGAGATTACTCATACAAAAATCGATGACTCAACAGAAGAGGAAAAAGAATAAATTCTAGGGAGGGGCTGCAATGAGAAAACCGAGTGCGTCACTCATCAGGGCAGCTCAAAAGGAACTAAAGCGCAGAGCAGCTTCAGTCTCGCTCGCTGCCTTTGTGACCTATACCTATGAAAATTATTCATTAGGCTGGGTACATGAGGAAATATGCCAGAAACTCGATAAGTTTTTGGCTGATGTTATCGCGAAAAAATCGCCACGGCTCATTATCTGCATGCCTCCACGTAGCGGAAAGTCTGAGCTAGTCTCTAGACGTTTTCCTGCCTATGCGCTAGGACGGTATCCTTTTCTCTCCTTTGTAGGGACTTCCTATAGCTCTGACCTCTCTGGGACTTTTGCCAAAGACACGCAGAGAATTATCGAGAGTCCAGAATTTAAGGAGGTTTTCCCTTTGGTCAGAATCCCTGAAAAAGGCGCTCCAACTGAAGGGAGGGTGCGACAGTCTGACCGATTTGAAATTATCGGGGATAAGGGGAGCTACTACTCTGTGGGCGTGGGCGGTACGCTTTCTGGGCGTGGTGCTGACATTCTTGTGGTAGATGACCCAGTGAGCAATATGGAAGAGGCTATGTCTGAGCGAGTCAGAAACTCGACTTGGGACTGGTTCACTTCTGTTGCTTACACTCGACTCTCACCCGGCGCAGGGTTGATTGTGATGGCTACACGTTGGCACCTTGATGACCTGATAGGACGTATTCTTGACGCCCAGTCTCGTGGAGAGAGTGACCAGTGGGAGCTAGTTAATTATCCTGCTATCGCTGAGCATGACGAAAGACACAGAAAGATAGGGGAAGCATTGCACCCAGAGCGCTTTGGCTTAGATCGACTTGAATCTATCCAAAGGACTGTAGGCTCAAAGGTATGGAACGCACTGTACCAACAGCACCCAGTCCCTGACGGTGGCGCAATGATTAAGGCTGATTGGGTTAAGCACTGGAAGCCTGATGACCTTCCTGATAGGTTCGATACCCTTTGTTTCTCTTGGGACATGACCTTCAAGGAAACTAACACTAGTGACTTTGTCGTGGGTCAACTATGGGGCCGCAAGGACGCGAGTTACTATCTTCTCGACCAAGTGCGAGCCAGAATGGACTTTGTCAAAACGCGAGAGGCTTTTGTGGCAATGGCTGAGAAGCACCCTCATGTACTGACCAAACTAGTGGAAGACAAGGCTAACGGTAGCGCGATTATTTCGAGTCTTAAGTCACTTATCTCTGGGATTATTCCGATAACCCCGAAAGAGTCTAAGGAAGCGCGCGCCAGTGCAGTGACTCCTCTCTGGGAAGCTGGCAACGTTTATTTGCCCTCTCCAGAGATTGAGCCATGGGTCAAGAGTGAGTTTATCCCTGAGTTATTGAGTTTCCCTAGTGGCGCTCATGATGACCAAGTGGACGCAATGACTCAAGCACTCACTTATCTCTCTCAGCACGCTAGACGACCGATTCACCCCAATAATTTAGCTGCTTTACGCCGTTCGGGTATACGCAGATTCTGAGGTTAAACAATGACCGATAAAGAAAACGATAAGGAAGCGACAAAAAATCAGCCAGAAGCGCGAAAAAAGCTCTCGGGCTTGATGTTAGCAAGTCTCCTTAGTCAACCCCCAATGCCGTTTAAGCGCTCGCTCCAGTCGCTAGATTTAGCTTCTGTGCGAGAAGTCTATGCGCCTCCTGTGACCTTTGGTTATGGTCACGACAAATTACGAGAAGAGGTAGATTTAGCCTTTGACTCTGCGGGTGGCTATGAGGCGATTTATAGCAGTCTTACGCAACACGCTATTGAGATGGGGCAATATCCTGTCTCTGGGTTTGTGGGCTATGGCGCGCTCCAGAATATCGCTCAAAACGGCATGATTCAAAACTGTATCCGCACTGTCGCTGATGACTTGACCAGAAACTGGATTCAAGTTGTGGGTGGTGAGGAGACTGATGAAGAGCGATTAATTGAATTGCAAGACTTGCAAGACACTAAGTACAAACTGCGAAAAGTCTTTAACGATGCGCAGTGCTTAGTGGGCTTTATGGGTGGTGCTTTTGTTTACATCAACACTGACCCAAAAGGACAAGAAAACGGTGACCCAAAATATCCGTTAGCAGTCAATAGCAAGAGTGAAGAGCTAGCCAAAGGGCGCAAGGTTCATTTTCAGGTCATTGACCCGGTGAATGTGTGCAGTGGTGCTTTTAATGCCCTCAACCCGCTCATGGCGGATTATATGAACCCTCAGAGGTGGTACGTCCAAGGTCAGGAAGTCCACGGTTCGCGCATGTTGCGAATTGTCGACAACGAGCCTCCCACACTTTATAAGCCTTCTTATAACTTCTTGGGGATTCCTCAAGCCCAGATTCTTTGGGACTATGTTTTGCACTGGAATCAGTGCCGTGCTGCTGAAGTCGACCTAGTGAATAAGGTTCGTCTATTGGCAGTCAAAACGGCAATGTCTGACACCATGAGCAGTGCTGATGGCATTCAACAAATGGACGCTTTAGTAATGGCTATGCAACGCTACAGCGACAATAACTCTGTTGTGGTGGTGGATAGAGAAGATGACGTTGTGAATATCCAGACTACTGTTTCGGGCGTCTCTGACGTGGTCAGACAGTCCTTAGAGAGTATCGCAGCGATTAACCGCACGCCAGCCGTCAAGATTCTGGGGATTAGCCCTAGCGGTTTTAACGCCACTGGTGAGAGCGATATTAAAAACTACTATGACCATATCAAGAGTAAGCAGGAATTAAAGCGTGAAGCGATTCAAAAGTGCTTAGAGGTCATTCAGTTGGTTGAGTTTGGAGAGATTGACCCCTCCATTACTTTTGTCTTTAATCCGCTAGCCAAAGACGACCAAATGGTGGCGGCTTCTGCTTTTGCTACCAAGGTTGGGGCGGTCACTGCACTCTATGACCGAAACATTATCACTGGTGATGAATTCCGCCAGTTAATGAAGAAAGAAGAGGATATGGGCTTAGGCAGTCTGGACGGTGATTATTCCCCTGATGACGATGCGCCCAACTTAGAAAATGAGGACCCGCTATCCGCAATGATGGCGCAACAGCAGGGAGCCTCAATGGGGAGTCCAAAGGAGCCTCAAATTCAGCCTAAAACCCCCACAGTAAAGGGAGAAGGCATTGAAGAAAGAGAAGACCATTAGAAGTGCTAATCCTAACGTAGGGAATAGACGTAAAGCTCAGAGACACATTCAAAAAGTTCTCTGGGCTTTTTATTTAGCCCTACTAAAGGATATCCGCGAGCATACAGTGAAAATCCCTGTGCTGGCCGAGGATCAATCCTTATCTAACCCTCGCTCCGCGGATGAGTATGCCAGAGAGGTCAAGAAGGTCAAAAAGACGATTTTAGAGATTGTCAAAGGACTCAAAAAGGCAGAGCGATTAGCCCTAGCTGCGCATATCGACAGCAACAAAGACTTCCTCGCTCACCTAATTGAGCCAAATATGCGCTCTGTCGCTTCTTGGTACGTGAAGACAATCGCCTTTGATATCACTAAAGCGCAGCGAAGAGCGCTCATTGACGCGGGCTTCTCCCCTAAGGTGTTGCGCCAGAAATGGACGATTCCAGTAGGTAGGCAATACATAGGGAGCAGTGCAGCAGCGCAGTTTGAAACGATGGTAGGCAACACAGTCTCTCTTATCCGAAACATGACCTACAGAGAGCTGAAGTTCATTCAAAAGGCTATTCAAAAAAGCACTATCGAAACAGAAGGCTATCGGTGGTTAGAGCGCGAGCTAAGGCAGGTCAAGTCGCTGGCTGATGATCCTAAGCGAGTCGAGACGATTGTGCGTGATCAAACAAACAAACTGACCTACCAGATTAGCTCAGCCAATATGCGAGACGCAGGAATAACTGAGGCCATATGGATTCATGTGCCGGGTAGGTTTACCAGCCGTGAGACTCATATGGATTTTAACGGTAAGCGTTTTGAGATAGGCAAAGGACTGTTTGATACGGAAGTAATGGGCTATGTGCAGCCGGGAGAGTTAATCAACTGTCGTTGTACCTTCCGCCCAATATTAACCAAGTTTACTGACGATGAGGAATCAAAGAGATGAGTGAAGCGATTCTCGCTAATGACCGAATCCCTTTTAGTGTTCGGTGGTCAGACAAAGATGGGCGCTTGCACGTTGATGTGTCGAATCTGACCAGAGAGCAAGTAGCCCCATATTATGGGCGCGAAATTCCGAATGGGGTTGAAAACGGATTAAAGCCTAATGAGCTTTACCACGTCTATCGACCAGCTGAGGAATTAAAAAAGCCCGAAACGATTAAGTCTGTAATCGGAATCCCGATTCAGTTCTTACATAACAGAGATACCCCTGATGAGCCAGCCAAAGAGACGCGAGTAGGCTCGACTGGGGACTCAGCCAAATTTGAATACCCCTATCTCCAAAACTCCTTACATGTCTTTGACAAGGAAGCGATTAGGAGCATTCAAGACGGAAGCATGAAAGAGTTGAGTCTCTCTTACTACTACGACCCTGAATTTACTAAGGGAGAGAAGGACGGAGAACACTATGACGTCATCATGCGAAACATTAGAGGGCAGCATTTAGCCCTTGTTCCTGAGGGACGCGCTGGCGCTGCTTGTTGTGTCCAAGATGAAAACTCAATTAAAGGAGTTGATATGAAAAAGATGAAAATGACAGCTCGCGATGAATTGCCAGCTGCCAATGAGTCTGACCAGATCGAAGAAGGGCAAGCCGTGACTGACGAAACCCCTTCTTTGGAAGAGGTTTATCAGAAGTTATCCGCTGCGAAAGTTCCGCAGGAGCTTCTAGATGAGCTTAAGAAGGCAGTGGAGGTTGAAACGTCTACCGCTACTGACGAAGAGGAAACTGACATTTTCGCCAATACGGAAGACGAAGATGAGGACCCGCAGCCTGAAGAGACGGATTCCGTGACCGATGAGGACGAAGACGATTCTGAGGCTCCGATCCCTGAAGATGAGGAAGAGGACTCTGAAGAAGTTGAGGCCTCTGACGATGAGGAAGAGGAAGAAGAAACCCAGCCAGAGGAAAAGTCGACTGAAGACGAAGATGAGGACATTATCGCTACTTTGCGAGAAGCGGGTATCGAAAATCCCACGCCCGAAGAAGTGGCCGCCTTCCGCGCTGGTATGGCTGAAGAAGATTCCGAAGTGGAAGACGAAGAAGAAGAAAAGCTCTCTGACTCTGCCATTCAGCTATTGCGCGACAACGGCCTCCAAAACGCTGATATTGAAGTGGCTCGCGCTTTTTTGCGTGGTTTTAAGGTAGCGCAGCAGAAGGCAGGGGACGTGGAAAAGAAGGCTGAAGAAAAGTTCCAAGCAGCTCAAGACTGCGCTCGCGTTATTGGGAAGACTCGCGCCACTGCGTGGGACTCTGCGGGTTCTATCTATTTGTCGGCGCTCCAGAAAATGGGACTCGACACTAAGGGAGTCAAAAAGTCTAGCGCACGCGCAGTTTGGACTCTCGTTAACAAAGAGCGCGCACGCCAGCGAGTCGCTAACGACTCTGCTCAGGGTGTGGGCTTGATTGATTCTTTTGAGAAAGTACTCAAATAACAATGGAGAAACAGAAAAATGGCTTTTACTCCCATTTCTAATATGCCGGCGTTCGGCACTGACGGTCAGGAATTAAATTCTGGGCTTACCGTTTATCAGCCTATTGGATATGTCTCTGATGGGTCGCTGAAGTTCGGGCGTTTTGCCTTCCCTGTCGCTGAGACTGGGGATCTCAAAAAGGCAGGCCTCAAAAAGGCTGGCGCGAAAGTCTTAGGGCTTGTGGCCGCCAATTTGTCTCATCAGTATCAGTTGGAAGATGACCATACGGTTATCCCTGCTGGTCAGAATGTGGCAATTGCTATGCGTGGTGAATTTTGGATTACTGCACCCGCTACCGCTACGGTGGGTCAGGCAGTGTTGTGTGATCCTGCCACTGGTGGCATTACCTTTGGCGAAAAAGGCGCAGCTAACGACACTGGCTGGGCGGTTTTGCAAGGTGGCAATGAAGGCGCGATGATCATCATCTCTAACCGTGCTTAATTCAGAAAAGGACTAATGAAAATGAAAACGAAAACGGATTTTCTCAAAGACTTACCTTATAAGTTCGGCGTGTCTAGTGAGTATAAGAACGCTCGCTTTATGCCAGTTGTTGACACTGATGTGGCGGGGAATGTACTTGACACAAAACGCGCCGCCCGTATTTTGACAGCTAATGACGCAGCTATTGGTAACGGTACGGTTGGTGTGCCGTCCTTGTTTACTACCTTCCTTAACCCGAATGTGGTCAACACGCTTTATGCGGCCATGAAGGCGCAAAACTTCTTTGGCGCTCCTGTTCGTCATGGTGACTGGACGACTCAGACTCAGACTTTTGCGTTGACTGATGTCGCAGGTACGGTTTCGCCTTACAACGATGATGACGAAGGCGCAAGCACCACGACTACCCTTGACTTCACGAATCGTGACGCCTATCTCTTCTCGACCATGATCAAATATGGTCAGTTGGAAGCTGCCACGACTGCAGAAGCAGGGATTGACCTTGTGGCGAAAAAGCAGCAGGGCGCAGCTGAAGTTTTGGGGCGCTATCAGAATAAGTTCTATTTCTATGGCGTCGCTGGTAAGCGCATTTATGGGCTTTTGAATGACCCGAATTTGCCTGCCGCTATTACGCCTAACTCTATTGGCGGTAAGGTGAAGTGGGCTGATAAGAAGACGGTTGACCATGGCGCAAACTCTTCTTATGCCAATGCTATCTATGAAGACGTTTTGAAGCTCTTTAGTACCCTTCTCGAAAACGTGGGTAGCAACATTGACGAAAACGATGTGATGGTGTTGGGCGTGCCTTCTGGCTGCTTTGCTGAATTGGCTAGCACTAACGTTTTTGGCAAGTCTGCTCAGGAATTGTTGAAAGAACACTTCCCCAATTTGAAGATTGAGAAAGTGCCTGAACTTAAGACGAAGGAAGGGAATATGCTCTATCTCTGCCTTCCGAACTTGTTAGGCTCGAAGACGGCTGAATTGGCGTTTAACGAAAATTATCGCATGATGAATGTCGTACAGCTTACCAGCTCCTATAAGCAGAAGGTTGTGGCTGGCACCTTTGGCGCGATTATCTATCGCCCTCAGGCTATCGCAACCATGGTAGGTATCTAATCGACTGATTAGCACCTAATCATCTTTCTAAGGGATTCTCACCTTGTGTGGGAGTCCCTTTTTTGTTATCCAAGGAAAACCACTATGCCACAAGACAAGAAAACCAACACTAAGACTACCGCCCAGAAAAAGCCTCAGACGGCTGCCGCCACGCAACCGTTAGGTGTGGTCGGATCGACCTTTGACGAAAAGAATGAGGTGGCGGCAACTGGTGACACTATCTCTATTGCAGTGTGTCTCGCAACTTCTCTCGCTTTTGATATTGACTTAGGATCGACCACAAAACGAGTCGTGTTCTATGGCTTGAATGAAGACCTGCGCGGTAAACCTACTGGCGTTTTAGCTCTTTCTGGTAATGCTTTGTGCCAGAACATTCTCAAGAGTGACTGGGAAGCGATTAAACAACAGTATGGCTCTATGGACGTGTTCACTGGTATTAATGGCAATATCCCCTGTATCTATGAAGTGGGTGACGTTGCTGGCTTTAACAGTGCTAAGGCTAACAATGAACTGAAAGAAATGGATCATGGCCTCAGTCCTATCGACCCGAATAAGGAAAAAGATAAGGCTATTGAAGAGCATAAAGAAGAGCAGTAAGGAGATGGGGGAATGACCGAAGTCAAATTAGACTCCACAGAATTTCGCGCTCGCTTCCCAGACTTAAAAGGCGTGAGTGACGAGACTCTGGAGGGGCTTTTTCTTTCGCTAGAGTCGATTTTAGGTGATGGTCAAGGTCATTTCCCTTATCGCGAAAATCAAGCGAAAAACCTTGTTTATTTAGCCCTTGCTCACCTTGTGGTGACTTTCGAGAATGCCTCTAACCCTATGGGCGGTGGCGGTATTGTGAGTTCAGTCTCTCAGGGAAGCGTGAGCGCTAGCTATCAGCAGCTACCAGCCAATACAGCTACTGAGTATTTTTGGCTCTCTTCTCTCTATGGAAGAATGTTTTGGCTCGCTTCTGCTCCATACCGTAGAGTTCCTAAGCTCTATAACTTCAAAAAGCCTCACCCATATGGCTAAGGAGACGCTATGAGCGTTGAATTTGATAAGACTGGAGAGCAGCTAGCCCTTGAGCTACAGCAAGAGATTCTGCTTGATGATGAGTCTCCTAATCAGTCGATCATGATAGGGGTTAATGATCCCTATGTAGCTGAATACGCTACTTACCTTGAGTATGGCTGGGTGCAAGCAGTGACCACAAAACAGCGTGGCTATTTCTTGAAAAATTTTGACTATCCGCTAAAAGAAGGCTCAACTCTCTACAATCCGCCACGTCCATTTTTGCGCGGGACCCTGACTGCTAATGCCACTGACTGGGTGGAGTGCTTAAAAACCTATTTTGGCGATGGGCGCAGGGGATTAAAGAATGCCCTTATCTTTCTGGGCGAAAACGCTAGAGCAGACATTCAAGAGACTCTCAAGCGTGGAGGTACTAAAGAAGACACTTTTCCCTTGCGTTCTGAGATGACTCTCGCGCTGGCGGAAGCTGAGCAAATGAATCACGCCACTGACGGTAGTGGTTTTGGCAATAGAGCAGAAGCGGGGGTTAAGTCGACTCGACTCTTAAACAGTATTGTGTACTGGTTCGATGAGGAGGGCTAATGACCTATAACTTACACGCAATGGTCAGAGGAATGATTCAAGCAGTCAACCCTGACCAAACAGTGACGCTTTATCGCTCGCTCTCTATGGCTGATGATTACCGTACTGACGATGAGGGGCGACCTGTGCAGAGTTTCGAGACTGTCGCAGGGGTATCAGCCAATATTCAGTCAGAAAGTCCTACTGCGCTTTATTTCGCGGATCATCTACCGCGAGAGAGTGTGACCAGAAAAGCTTATTTGTACGCTAATGAAGACTGGCTCAACAAGCCCTTTACTGGACTGAGAGCTTTTGCCAGAGGCGGTGATTTTGTCCAAATGGCTGATGGTACTCTTTGGTTCATTGATAGCGTGATGGAAGACTTCAGCCACGTGGGCTGGGTGAGTGTGAGGTTAGTTCTCCAAATTGAGGTCCCTCAAGCGCTTTCTGACTATCTAGCGACACAGAATAAGGAGGCTTGATGGATTTCTCATTAGACAGTGTGCCGTCTATCTATAAGGCGTTAAAAGCCTTTGAGGCTGATCTTCTGCAGTCCTTTGTTAAGCCTAATCACATTCTCATGGGTGACTCTGTAGGGAGCTTACCCCCAAAGACAAAGAATTATGTGGTTAACACAATTTTGTGGCAACAGCAAAATGGGACTGGCTCAGAAAACTTTAGCCCCAAGACTGGCAGGGTCAATATAGATCGATACTACCAAGTGACGGTACAGATTGATTGTTACGCGAGCGATAGCGAAATAGCCAGAAAGATGGCTACAGTCCTATCGAGTGTGGCTAATACCCAGTTTGCCACTGAGTACCTCAACGCCTTTGGAGTCGTTATCCATTACAGCGAAATGCCAAAGAATACGACTATTCAAGGGGAAGACACTCAGCCACTTTGTCGGTGGTCAGTCACCTTTGATATGGGCTACTGGCAGAAGATGAGTATTGCAACACAAGGAATCGATTCAATTGTGATTGACAAGATTATTAATGTTGACCTACTCGACCAAGACAAGGGATAAACACTATCGCTTGCAACATTATCAACTTACAGCGCATTAAGGCAACGGAGCCTCAGTGCGCTTTTTCTTTTTTGGAGAAGGCTAAAAATGGCTATTTCAGCTTCCTATATCGTTAAAGTCACTCCGCGAGTGATTAGTGGCGGTGGCAATGACCTAGAGACTAATGGCTTATTGCTCACCAACAACGCCGAAAAATTCCCTGAAGGCGCTCCTAAAGCGCGAGTCTTTGTGAGCGCCGCTGATGTCGCTGCGACCTTTGGCGATACAGCTGATGAAACTAAGTTCGCCCAACAGTATTTTATGGGGGAGAACAATCAGCAGAAAATCCCAACAGCTCTCGTTATTGGTTACTTTGATAACGTGGAAGCAAAAGTAGTGACCAACATGAAGGATATCACCAAGGTCACGCAAAACTTTGTGATGTTTACTACCCTCCAGAAGGTCAAAGATATTGGCACGGCTCGCGCTCTTGCTGAATGGGCTTCTAGTGGTGGTGAAGAGTATATCTATGTGTGCTGGGACGACTCTCAGGCTACTTTGAACAATAAGACTAAGGGGACGACTCTTTTAGGTCAGCTCTCCACTGGCGCTGATTATTCTTGTTTAGCTACCGTTTTTGGCGGTTATGCAGACGCTGCCTTTGCTTTGGGTATTGGAGCCTCAATCAACTGGAATCTTGCTTCTGGTCTCAAAACGTGGTTTGGCAAGTCGACCCGCAACCTTAGCCCCAAGATCACTAATGAGGCGGACGCTAAGGAGCTTGACGATATTCGCACGAATTATTTCGGTGAGTTTGCGACTCGCAATGAAGGCTTCAAGATGTTCTATCGTGGCGCGCTAGTGAGTAAGCGATACGGCTTTATCGATACGCTTATTGGGGCAATCTGGCTGCGAAACGCAATTCAGCTCGCTTGTATGTCTGGGCTGACCTCAATTAATCGTGCGCCAAACAATCCTGTCGGTGAGGCTTATATTCGTGCATGGATTGGTGATCCTATTGCTAAAGCTAAAAAGTGTGGGATTATCGACAGCTCTGTGACTCTCTCTAATGCGCAGCAGACACAACTCCTCAACGAGACGACTGATCAGGATATTGTGAACGCTATTTTCACTAATGGTTATTGGCTGGGCGTAACTCAGGCAACGCCTAACGAGCGCGCTGACCGAAAACCCGCAACAGTTCAGCTCTATTACTCCTATGCTGGCGCGATTCAGTGTCTTGATGTGGCCGCCACTACCTTGACCTAATTGGAACACTAGCCAGTATTAGCACGGTGAATAGCCGTGCTTTTTTCTTTTGGAGAATATGAATTATGTACGATAAAGACATTACCTCAAAAAATGCGATTCTGATTTTGCAGTGTGATGAAATCTATCCCTCTGGCGTCCAGTTGGATCACTTCAATATGGATCGAATCATGTCGGTGGAAGCTCGCACAGTGTTGGAGGCTCGCGCTTCTGTGGACGGTAAATTAGCCCTAGGGGTGATCTATACGCCGCCCAAGTTGACCATCGCTGCCGAACCTTGCGGAAAAGCCTATGCTGCCTTATCCAACATTGTTAAGGCGCAGACTCAGAATGATAAGCCCTTCGCAGTGAATCTCACTATCTCGATTCCTTCCCAGAATATCACCTACTCGTTTAAAAACGGTGGTGTGACAGCGGGTAACGCGAATCTCTCTCTAGGCAAAACGGTTGACTCGACCACGTTCTCGCTTATCTTTGAATCGGTTGAGGAGAGCTAATCAATGGCTATTAAGACTAAAGAAATCAAGCTGATTGACGGTACTGATGAGCAGGGGAAGCCGATTGAGACGATTTTCATCATCACGCAAATGAGCGCAGTCGCAGCTGATGAATGGACTGACCGAGCAGCTTTGATTTTGGGTAAGGCTTCCGCAGAGGAGCTTTTTAATTCCTTCAAGGTTGACGGTGACGCAGAGCGCGGAAAAGCCCTCGTGGCCTCAATTTTCAATATCGAGTATGAGAAGGCTAAACCCTTGTTTGACCAGTTGCTTGAATGTTGCGAAATCAAGGTAGGGGATACCCGCTTCCCAGTGTTGAGTAACTTAGACATGATCAATAGCCCTGTGACGCTAAAGCGCCTCAAGATTGAATCATTCAAGTTTGTCTATAGTTTTTTCAGCGGTGGCGGCCTCTTAAACTCCCTCGGGGTGTCGAGTTTTCTCACGACTGCGGACAAATAGAAGGAATAGCCCAGTACGCTAACGTAACTCCTGTATGTGGCAGGGTGGCAGCCTCGGGGTTAGCATCTTACGCTGAATTGTGTACGGTGCTAACCCTTGAGGACGCTTATAAGCTAATTGAGATATTAAGAGTTAAGCAGTATCACGAGTGGCTAGCCAATAAAGTCTCTCAAGAAAAAATGGAGAACCAACAATGAGCGGTGACTCGATAAAAACATTAAGCGTACAAGTTAACGTTAACGCTTCTCCTTTGCTTAACTTTTTCCAGACTGTTGGTCAGCAGGTCAACAATCTGGAGAAGAGCTTAAGAGAAGCTAATTTGCCTATTGAAGAAATTTCAGAGAAAGTAGGCAAAATGAGCCTTGCTGCTGGGCATGTGTCGAAAGAAGTCGCCGATACGATTATTCATCATGGGACATCAGCACAAAAGGCAGCGCTCATTACTGGGCGTGGGCTTGATGAGTTGCAAGGTGTCGCAGTCAAAACGGCTGGTACCTTCCTTGACCTAGGAAAGAGTATCGCTAGCGCATTTAAGCCCTCTAATATGATTGCCAAACTCAAGACTAATCTCTTGGGACTTGCGGCACCTATCGCTGGTGCTATGGCAGTCAGACAGCTTTTTAGCTCTTATACCAGTGAAGGGGAGCGATTAATTAACCTCTCTGAAAAAATTGGGGTAAGTGTTGAAAAGCTCGATATGTGGGGCAAGGCTAATCGCGATGCTGGCGGGTCCGCTCAGAGCGCTCTCGAAAACTGGACTAAAAACGGTTACCGTACCGCTGAGAGTTTTTTCTCTCTGGGTGACAAAATCGCAGGTATGAGCGACAGACAAGCGAGACGTTACCTACAAAATATTTACGGTATTAGTGAGGAAGCGTCCAAAGTCTTTGTCAAGAACAAAGAGAACGCAAAGGCAATGGCTGAGTCTTACAAAGACGTAGCGATGACCAAAGAGCAAGCTGAACAAGCGCACGAGTTTAATCTAACGTGGGCTAAGTTCACTGACGCAGTCAAGGCAGGAGCTAACCAGATTCTTGTTTTAGTTGTGCCAGTACTCCAAAAGTTCGTCTCTATCTTCACTGGGGTTATTTCGGCTATCAGGAAACATATAGGGGTGGTTAAAGCGTTCTTTGCTGGCTTAGGCGCGCTTCTGGCAGTGAAGTTTGTCTCTGACATTGTTTTGGCAGTCAAGGCAATGGGTGGGCTTACAGCTGCCTTTAGAGTGGCTACCACAGCAGCTAAGACTTTTTCAGCGTGGGCAATGGCTAACCCATTAGGGTTGGTAGTGGCAGCAATTGCGCTTATTGTCGCTGCGCTTGATGACCTCTACACCTTTGCCAATGGTGGTGTGTCTGTCTTTGAAAACATTGTGCGCAAGATTGGGGGCTTTTTCGGGCTGACTGAAGAGGGCTTAGAAGAATTGCGCGCCACCTTCAAGGGATTCTTTGACTGGGTATTCAGTCTTCCTAAGAAGGCGCTGGAAGTGTTCAGAAGCTTTTTCTTAGCCCTAGGCGCGCTTCTGGACGGTGACTTTCACAAGTTACTGGAAGCCCTAGGCTTTAACGCTGATCAGGTGTTTAAGACTGTGGGAGACGCGTTTAGTAAATGGATCAAAGAACCGATTACTACTGCTATAGCCCTTATCAAGGAAAAGTGGGACGCTTTTATCGCTCCCTTCACTGACCAGATTAATAAGGTCAAAAACTTCTTTGGTATCGATAGCACAAAGTCTGATAAACCGCGCTACGGCTTATCTAATTTGGAAATAGGGGATTATGAGGCTATCTCTGGTGGCTCGCTTGAGGCCGCAGGGGTAGTGTCTAGAGTCCAGTCCAATAGCACTATGAGTAGCGTTAATAACCAGTCTGAAATCAATATCACTAACAACATTCAAACTAGCGATGACCCAGAAGCCATTGCCGGGGCTATTGGTCAGAGTTTCGACTCTGCTAGCGCACAGAGTCGTGGGCTTATTGGTAACGCGAATAGCGGCGTTGTTATGAAGGGGTAATCATGAAAGATAAGGAATCTGTGTTTGCCATTCTAGACAGCAAGGACAAGTTAATTTGCCACTATGAAGGGTTAGACGATTTCAGTATCTCTGTTTCTGCCAATATCCCTACGGAGCCTCAAGAAGGGGGTACTTTCATGAGTTACGACAAAGTGAGAAACCCCCAAGAGGTCAGTGTGAGCTTGATTTTCGGTGGGAATATTCAGAAGCAAATTAAGGAGCTGCGGGTCCTTGAGCAACGCATTAATAGTACTGAGCTTTTTTGCGTGATCACGCCAGCTGCGCTCTATAAGAACATGGCGCTAGTGGGCCTCTCAATGAATCGCTCTAATCGGTCAGGAGGCAACTTATTAGTAGTCGACTGTACTTTTCAGGAAGTACTGAGCGCGAATCTTAAGCGTGGCAAATTCAAGGCTACAAACAAGAAGAAAACGAGTAGCGATAAAGTCGACACTGGTCAACAGCCAAATTCATTTTTGGCTGATTTGACTGGCGCGAGCAAGGGACCCGCGCTCTCTTCTCGAAAAGAAAACGAAATGAAGCGCAAGGCTAAGGAGAGCAACAATGGACGAAGAGAAATCAACGTTAATCAAAGTGTCGACTATTCAGACTCTTAATTATCCTTCCTTCTCTTTCAGTATCGTGCTTGATGACCAAATGTGTGTGATCGATGTCGAGCAAAAAGGCTCAGGGCTATATGTGAGCTTAATGTGCGATAAAGTCACAGTCTTCAGTGGTGTTTTGGCTGATAACTTAACGCCGTTGCCACCTTTTAGCTCCAAAGACTTCAAGGGGAAACTCTTCTTTGTCGACACTATGGGAGAGCTTCCTCCAGAGGTTGAGGGCTTAGGTGAGCGCTGGCAGCTTTACTACTGTCGAGAGACTTAATGAGGAATCAGGGCAATGGCTCAAACATTTAATAAAAAATCAATCCGCGTGACCATAACGACACAGAAGGGAGAAACCTTTGTGTTGGAAGATTTCGCTATTGATTGTTCCATTCAAAAAAATGGAGGGGTTGAGCTGAGTAAGTCTAAGGTCAATATTTATGGGCTGAAACTGGAGACCATGCAGCGCTTAGTCTGGACGCAGTACCGAAACCGCACATTAGCCTATAACCGTATCACGGTTGAGGCCAAAGAAGGCAATAGTGCCTATTCAATGGTTTTTAAGGGAGAGATTCTCTTCTGTGTCGCTGACTTTAATGGGGCTTCTCCAGTCCTCAAAATTGAGGCCACAACAGCTGCGCTAGGAAAATTAATTCCTGATGATCCTATTTCGGTAGAGGGTAGTCAGTCTGCTGCTAGCCTGATTGAGTCTTTGGCTAAGAAGGCTAATTTGACCTTTACTAATGAGGGGGTAACTGCTCAGGTTAGCGACACTACTTTGAGTGGTGACCCAGTAACCAAAATGCAGTCTATCGCACGACAAGTGGGCGCAGAGCTACTGATTGAAGATCAGCACGTAACGCTACTGCCGAAAAATAAGCCCAAAGAAACTGTGGGTGGTGGCTCGCCTGTCGTGGACGCAGAATCAGGCATGATTGGCTATCCAACACTCACGAATACTGGGGTTAACTGCACTTGCTACTATCGCCCAGATATTAGGTTAGGTAGCTCAGTAACCGTGAAAACAATTGTTCCTATGGCTTCTGGGACGTGGCTAGTGACTCAGGTCAGTCACGAATTATCCGCGAATAACCCGAAAAAATCAGCGTGGAAAACTTCATTCACTGGGACATGGTGGGTATAAATGGCAGATAAAGAAGTTATCACTCCTGCGAGTAGCTTTAGTGAGCAAGGCTCAATCAACGCTTTAGAGTTTTTTGTGCGCTCGATGATTAACGGTATTGTGAATACTGCTATTCCTGTTAGAGTCGACTCGATAGAGCGACCTGCAGAAGGTGGTGGCGCAGCGTACCTTAAGGCTACTCCTCTTATTCAGCAGCGAAACGCAGCAGGGGATGCGCTCTCCTGTGTACCTATTCCTAGGCTGCGCTGGTTTAGATTACAGCACGGTACAGCAGCAATTATCTGTGACCCAAAAGTAGGGGATATAGGATTAGCCGTTGTGGCTCATCAAGACGTCTCTAATTTGGACGGTGGCGGTGAGCCACAGCCTCCTAATTCCTTCCGTACCTTTGACCTCTCTGACGGTTTTTATATCGGTGGTTTTTGGGGCAGTACGCCTAAAACCTTTATCCGTATTGAAGACTCTGGAGACGTGACGATAACGGCGCCTCAAACAGTCACGGTTAACACCAAGAACGCCACGGTAAACGCTAGTGTGGCTACCGTGATCAATACCCCCAAGACTACTATCACAGGGGATACCTACATAGATAAAACGCTTAACGTTATTGGGCGTATTACTGGGGTTGGCGGTATCACGGTTTCTGGTGGAAGTGGCGGGTCCTCAGTGAGAGGTAATTTCAAGCTTGAGGGGTCAATGAGTGCTACTGGCGACGTTGTGGCAGGTGGTAAGAGTCTAATGAAACACACCCACAAGGGAGACAGTGGTGGCAATACTGGAGTACCAAACTAATGACACATACAGCTTTTACACTCGCGCTTAATGACTCTTGGGACATTGACCTTGATGAGGGCGGAAACCTTAAGCTCTATCGTGATAAAAAAGCCGTTTTGCAGAATGTCGCTAATGAGTGTCGACTCTTCAAGTATGACGCCTATTTTCGCTATGAAGAGGGCATTGACTGGGGAGCTGATCAGCTAGGCAAAAAAGCTAGAGAGATTCTTGTGGTCAGTCGACTGAGAGAAGCTGCCGAGCTAGTGGACGATGTCGAGTCTGTCGACAGTGTTGAGCTTGATGAGTTTAACCCTGATACAAGGACCCTCAAAGGGACAATTACCGTGACCACAAAATGGGGGAAAGATGAAAAAGTTAGAGTTTAATGAGCTGGTAGGGGTTAAGCTCCCTAGCACCTCAGAAATACGTGCTGACCTAGAGCAAGAGATTAAAAACGCTTTTCGAGTCAGAGATAGTGACCCAGAAGCTAACACCGATCCCAGTACGCCACTAGGTCAAATTATCGACATTGTTGTGGCTGAGATTGAATCAAAGAACGCCCAGTTAGCCTACTTAACTAACCAAAATAACCCCGACACTGCACGGGGTATTTTTTTAGACGGTCATAGCGCGCTTTACTTCCTTCAACGCAAAAAGTCAGAATCCTCTGTAGTTTCTTGTGTCTGCACTGGTCAGGCTGGCACCAATATCCCCTATGGCGTTTTAGTCAAAGACATTGATGGAAAGTCCTTTAGACACAATGTTGTGGACGGTGTAACTATCGGGGACTCTGGGAGCGTGACCACTACTTTTGTTTCTGTCGACCATGGGGCTATTGATGTTCGTCCAAACACGATTAATAAGATTGTGACGGTTGTGGCTGGCTGGCAGAGTGTGAATAATCCTGTCGCTGGCGTGGTAGGGCGCGAAAGAGAAACTGATAGCGAATTGCGCTCTCGACTTGAGGAAAGTGTGGCTATTAATGGGGTTGGCAACGTCCAGTCTCTTGTGGCTGAGCTGAAAAACATCTCAGGGGTAATTGACGCAGTAGCGCAGGAAAACATTAGTAATAAGCCACAGACTTATTACGGTATCACGCTAGAGCCTCACTCTGTGGGCGTCTCTGTTTTCGGTGGCGATGATGTCGCCATTGCTAAAGCGATTAAAGAGAAAAAAGCCATGGGTTGTGATACCAGTGGATCATATACCGTTAGCTTCTCGACTGATAACAACGGTGAAGGACGGTATGAATACAAAATTACGCGGCCTCAGCCTGTCGCAGTCGCTATGAAAATCACCTTCTTTGCGCCCAATATGGACAAGATGACCCAAGAGACGGTCAAGCGTGCAGTGATTAACGACTTCCTAGGGCAGGGCGCAAATAAGCGAGTGAGTTTCGCAGAGACTCTTTATTCCTCTCGATTCTATTCAGTGATTCAGCAGGTAACGGCAGTCCCCGTGGGAAGTATTGAAGTAAAGGTAGGCAACGGTGATTTTGATCGAAGAGTGATCATTAACGCTGACCAACAGCCCACAATCACGGAATCTGATATCACCTTCACTTTTGCAGGGGCTTAATCATGGTTGAGAGTTACCAGACATGGGGAAACCTCAAGGCGGTATCGGACTTGAGGGGGATGGCAAACGTTCGCAGTTTCGCGAGCGACGCTATTCAATCCCAATACGCCGCGAGTAAACGACTAACACGTTTAGCTAGAGTGATTCAAAAGGCGATCGACCCGAGCGAGGAAATCCAATACATTGCGGAGAACGTTGTGAACCCCTATAAGGCGAAAGGCGTGTTCTTAGACTGGATCGGGAAGCGAGTAGGGATTAGTCGAGAGGTTGTCATCGATGGGGTTAAGCGAACGATAGATGATGAATCATTTCGTTTCCTCATTTTCTATAAGTGCGCGTCCAATATCTCCGATTCATCCATTGCGACGATGAACCGCTTGCTCACGCAATTGCTAGGGTTTCCCGTCTACGTCGTCGACAATCAGGACATGACGATTAGTGTGCGTGTCCTAGGCGTCCCAGACGAAATTAAGCAGCAGATTTTGATTAGCTACGGGCTTCTCACAAGAGCGTGTGGCGTGGGCTGGAATCTCATCATTTACAATCCCGCCAACAAGATCTTCGGTTTTAACGGCTCGAAGCTCCATACATTTAACCAAGGTACTTTCAACAACGCAAATGAGGTGACAGGTCAATGAGCACGAAATATCCTCAGTATTTTTTCCCTGAAGTGCTATGCGCACAAGGGGATTTCACCCTTCCTCCTTTAGAACCACGCCTCGAAAATTCGGGGCGTTTTTCAATTAAGTATGGCTTCGGGAAAGAAACCGAGAAGCCGATTACAGAAAACGGCATTCCGCCATACCGTGATGACTTCAACGGCGTTTTTAATGCGTTGAGTCAGCACATTGTGTGGCTTCAACGTGGCGGGGTCTACAACTACTCCACGGCCATGGACTACGAGGTGGGCAATGAGATCAACCACAACGGCAAAAAGTGGCGTTGTGCGAAGGAAAACGGTGCAGGGTCGAGCGTGATTGTGCCGGGGACTAATAAAGCCTATTGGCGTGAGGTTAATGGCAACCGCATTAATGGGGAAGTCGTTTCTTTTGTGAATTGTCGCTTAGGTGGTTCGGACGGTCGTCGCTTAATTCCTTGGGGCGAAACAGAAGCACTTGAAAATTGGATCTTCTGCGATGGCGGTACTGATGGGCGCGGTGGTCGTGTCCCCGATCTTCGTAACCGTTGTGCTGTTGGCTCAACATCCGCCAACAGTGGGGCGCTCGGCGGCGGAGTTTCGTTTACCACCTCCACCAATCCCGTTGGTGAAGTCGTTTTGATGGCGGGGAGTATGGAAGATCCGCACGGCGAATTTGTCTCTTTGCAGGCCCATTAACTTGTCCGCAAGTAACTACCCCGACGCGTATCGCGTGCTTGGGAAATATTGGGGCGGGGCTGGGCGAACCCCAGATCTTCGCGGGCGCTACGTCAAGATGAGCGGAGAAAGCGGCAATGGGGAGGATCGTTTGGGCTACTTAGGCAACGCAGGGCTTCCGAACATTACGGGGCAGTTTACCGCGTCGCCGGGCGGGTATCCAGCCCAGCGCTTCGGCACGGGGGCATTTAACGGTGACGTGAAATACAACGCAGGGCTACGTCAAGGGAATTCGGACGACTGGGGAACGACTTATGACTTTAACGCTGCACGCTCCAGTGGGATCTATGGTGCCTCCGATACGGTAACGCCTAAACATGCGGTTTTGAACGCTTATTTGCGCGTCAAGAAGTCGGTTGTCGCTTCGAATACCACGACGACAACGACCACGTATTCGTTGGCGTTCTTCGTCAAAATCCCTGATTAAGAGGAATGAAGATGGCAGAAAAGTTTAGTTTTGAATACGTCACCACGGCGACGGGGGAAATTAATGGGGAATCTTTCATCACGCAGACGGAAGATGCCATTAATGACCTCGGTGTGCGAGTGTACAACTTTAATGAGAACGTGAAGGAGACCAAGCTTCTGAGCCGTGAGGTATTGGAACAAGTTTCTCGCACGGAACGCGTCGCCAATAACGCGGCAGAAATGGCGACCAAGGCCTCGCAAGACGTTAATACCATGCAGGAGACCTTCACGCAATGGGGTTCGCTCATTGGGGAAACAAACTCCAATAGCTCTCAGAGTTTAACGATTGCAAAAAACGCCAAAGAAGAAAGCGCCAACGCGCTCGTCGTCGCAACAGAGGCAAAGAGCTTGGCACAAACCGCCAAAGCTGATGCAGAGTCCGCGAGTATTGGCGCGAGTAAGAGTGCAACGAAGGCAGAAGCTTCGGAAAAGCTCGCTCGAGAAGCGAAAGCCTTAGCGGAAGAAAGTCGAAAATTTGCAGAATCTGCGCAAAAGAATGCAGAGACAGCAGGTGTCAAGACGGTGCGTTATGTCGCGCAGGAATTAACCGACGATGAGAAAGCGATGGCGCGCGTCAACATTGACGCCGCGCAGGGTGACTCCGAGGGGGTATTCGTTCCAACCTCTGAGGACGCGGATGATTCTGGCGTGGACGGAAAATTGCGCTTTTATACGCCCGAGAACGTTCTACAGGTATATACGGGTAACGAGTGGAAATCGCTCTTTCAATATTCTGGCGCTCTCGATCTCGTGACCTTGGGAGAAAAGCAAATAATTCGCGAAGAAAAGACCTTCTCCAAAGGGATCGTCGCAACGAGTATCTGGGGTGGGTCGGCAAGTGAAGGCAGTGTTGAATCAGGAAATCTTTACCTGAACGCCCCCCGTGGAGAGAATGCCACTTACGGACACAAGGTTTACATTGGCGGTACGGATGAGGGGGCGGAAGCGGTACGCAAGGACATGTTGGTGGGTTACGCGACGAAAACGGAAGTAGCTAACACGTATCTGACAAAAAGTGCCGCGACAAGTACCTATGCCACTAAGGACTTTGTGAACAAGGAGTGGGGCGCTCGCACAACGCAAGCAGAGGGCGCGATCAAGGCGCTTCAGGCTAGCGCGGCAGCATTCCCAGCGACTTACGCCACGAAGGGTGAAGTTTCTGCGGTTGGCGGTAAGTTCGCTGATTACGCGAAAACGGCTTCTTTGAATGCATACGCCAAAAAGGCAGAGGTAGAGAGTACCTATGCCACCAAAGCTGAACTCAAAGAGGTTAGCGCCAATGCAGGCAGTGGCGGAGATGTGGATTTGAGCGGTTATGTCTCGAAAGAAGACTTAACAACAAAGCTTGGTAGTTACGTAACGAGTTCCTCACTTACCACAACACTTCAGCCTTATGCGAAGACTGGGGACTTGTCGGCTTATGCCCGCACCTCGGACTTAATCTCCTATGTGGAGAAGGAATATTTAAATAGAGAAATTGATAAGGTACGTGGCAAGCTTAATACTAAAGCGGACGTTTCGGCGCTCAATTCCAAAGCTGATCGCTCAGACTTAGCCCCTTATGCCAAGACAGCAGATGTGGATTCTAAGCTGAAAGGGTACGCAACTAAGGCAGATGTTGCGGCTTCTGCAAGCCAAGGAAAGTTCATCAAGGCAAACGGAAACCGTGGGCAGATTGGTGGGTACTCTACGCAACACGTTAGTGGATCTTCGTTCTCTAAGTCGTTCGTTGTTACAGTTGAATCCCCAGATGACTTATGTGTGGGTGCAATGGCACGCAGCACGATCAAGTTTGTTGCTGGGGAGGAAGATCAAGTGGCTACTAAGGTTGTACACGTGCAATCTCACCGTACAAGCGGATGCGCAATCACGTGGGAAGGGTGCGTTTGGGCTAGCGGATCTGCTCCAGTTTTTGGCAATCCAAGTGCGGTCTTAATTGTGGTAGCGCGGTTTTCCGCTGGCAAAGTGTATGCGTCTGTTTTCCAGAACTCTCAAGGGTAATTTCATATGAAAGCTTATAAGTATGATGAGCAAGTCTTCAATTCTGAATGGGAATTGAGAGAACATCTCTCTGATGTTAGCTTCCCATATTTAACTGATGAGAACGAGCAAGAAATCTGCACTCTTCTTGGTGTGGAAATTGTCAACTTGCCTGACCCAGAACTGACCGAAGAAGAACGCTTGTCCGTGCGAAAGCTTGCCCGCTCTCGCGCAGTGAACGCCATCATCGTTGAGGTGGACGGCATGAAGTTTGACGGGGATGAAGTTGCTCAAGGGCGTATGGCTCGTGCGTTGAAAGTGGCAGAGTTGAACAATCTTGACAAAACCGCGTGGGTCTTAGCTGATAACACTGTGGTGGAAGTCACCAAGAAACAGCTTGAAGAAGCCCTCACCAAGGCAATGCTTCAGCAAGCCACTCTTTGGACGAAGCCTTATGAGGATTCTGACAATGAAGCATCCTGATGCGATTCAAGTGCTTCTGGCAATTGATCAGTTAGCGAATACTTTAGTTGGTGGTTATGCTGATGAATCTCTCTCTTCTCATGCATGGCGCATGCAGGCACGTGGGAAAACTAACGTTTGGCGGTGGCTCATTGATCACCTTTTCTTCTGGCAAAAAGAGCATTGCTACCACGCGTACTTGTCTGAGAAAGAGCGTACTCAGTTACCGCCAGAGTTTCGAGGAGAAGGAAATGCTTAATCAAGGCATGATGCTTAACGGGGCTTTAGGGTCAAAGCGACTTTATGAATATACGGTCACAAGGGGCGGGCGCTTCGCGCCTGGTTGGTGGTACGTAACTCCAACACCTTCAAACCCACCTAAGGATGGACAGGTTACTTTCTACCCAACAAATATTAGTGTTCCACCTATGAAAATCCAAGCATGGCTCGCCTTAGCTAATACGAGGTTCGTCCTAGCTTCTACTTCGACAGATGCACGAATAAATAAAGATCTTTGGTTTTTCTGCGCAGAAAATAATTCACAAACACTTTTAAAAGTAAAACCACGCGATAGTGGGGGAAGGATCTCGTGGGATAACGAAAACGCCCCGATGCCCTTTCCACTCGCCCACGGCGAAATAATCCACTGCTACATCGGCACTGTCCCTTATAAATAACCCGACACAACTGCCTCGCACCTGCGGGGCTTTTTCTTTGTGAAGAGTACCGCGCAACTATCAGGGGACAATTAAGTTGAAAGGTGGCTCAATCTACAGAAAGGATTTTTTTATGTTAACGCCAGAACAATGGAGCGAAATGCGCCACGTCTTAGTCAGCGCAAGTTTTGCCACAGTGTGTGGGGCAATCTCTTATCTCCTCAAACGAAAGGAGGGTGAAAAATTCAAATGGACTGAATTTGTTCTCCATTTAGGTGCTAGCGCAATCGCTGGCATCATCGCCTACCACATCATCCACTATGCAGGCGTGCCTCCAGATCTATCGGGTGCGCTTTGTGGCGTCGCGGGTTGGTTTGGGACGCGGGTGATGCGCATTTTTGAAGTCTACTTTGTCAACCGTTTAGGTCTTAGCAAAGAAATTTTGGACGAAGTAAACAGAGAGGAGCAGAAGTAATGGCAGAGCGAAAACCGTTCAAAGATTGGGATAAGGATTCCCTCAATAAGGCAGGTCGACTCATCGCTGAATTTGAAGGGTTTAGCTCGACCGTTTATCGATGCCAGGCAGGTGTGCCGACGATTGGTTTTGGTCACACCAAAGACGTCACAGAAGGTCAAACGATCACAAAAGAAGAAGCCCTTGCACTTCTAATGTCCGATCTCTCCACGCTACAGAAGGCGCTTGCTAGCGTCATCCACGTCGATGTGACCGAAGGGCAATTCGTTGCACTCCTCTCGCTGGTCTACAACATTGGCATGTGGAAGTTCCGCACGTCGACGCTATTGCGCGAATTGAACAAGGAAAATTTCGTCAACGCGGGCAACGAGTTTGCTCGGTGGATCTATGTGAAAAGACAGCCGAACGAGGGGTTGATGCGACGACGCGCGAAAGAGCGCGAAGTGTTTGATTCGTGATGGTGGCGAAAGCCGAAAAAGACAAAGCCGGAAGGGATAACGACCCGACCGGCTTTTTTTGTTTGATCTGCCGGTGACGATCACAGTTATCCGGCACAACGCACAAGGTAATTATAGATGAAGATCGAGAAGGAAATCATGGAAATAAAGGTAAAGCAGGCATTTTGGGCTGGTGTGGTGCGTGGCGCGATAGGGGCGGGAGCCTTCTTCGTAGGCTTGGTGACGGTGATTTATTACGTCATGCAAATCGTGTTAATGGTCAAGTGATGCCGCCGAAAAAGAAAAAGCCGGAAGGGATGGGAACCCGACCGGCTTTTTTATGCCTCATAGAACAGGAGAGACTATGTCGATATGGACTCCCCTCGACTCTATTTTATCAAACCTTCGGGTCGGGGATTTACTTATGGAACAAGAGGGGAAGGAACAACCCCCTTAGCTGGCTTTTTAGTGATTTCAAACAGAACATCCGCATGAAACTTGAGAAAGGCTATGGAGATGAAAGAAGAGCAAGTGTTTTTATCCACTGACTTTCTTAAAAAGGATACTGATTTATGGAAATGACCTTACATGATGTCTGGCTGTTAGGGTATTGCTTTGCGATGGGGCGAGCACACAAACGCAAGCAGCTTATGCATGCATTAGCGATAGACGCTGAATCGTATAAAGGAAAACTCGAGTTCAGAACGGATGAGAATGGTAAGAAGTATGCTTTTGACCCAGAAACGGGAAAAATCTTGGGCGGCTTAGGACCTGAACTTAAGGGGAAAACCATTAGGACAAATAAAGCGGAGACGAGCCAACCTGAGAAGCATCAATCGGAGAAAATTAAGTCTAAGGAAGAAAAACCTCAAAACAATAAGTCAGAGAAGAGTAAAGCAAAACGAAGGAGACCTGCTGAGGTTTTGCCACATCGAAGTTTGGCAGAATTCAGAGCGACTGTTGATACGGCGGTTGATCATGCGAAGAAAGAATTAAAGTTTGCGAGAACGTCCTCAGATTATGATCGCATCATAAAAAATGTTTTCCTAAGTATCAGCGGAACGACAGAAGCCTTTTTTGATGGGCGTCTTCAGAAAATTATTATAGATAGACACACATCCAACGAAGCGTTAAGGTTTATAGAAGGCAGAGATATCGGTTTTCGTGGATTAAGCATGCTAAAGAAAGCAAAAGATTATCTAGAGGCTATTCGTAGGCTTCCTGAAGCTTTACAGAACCCAGACAGAGAGACAGATTGGATAGACGGAGCCCCTATAAAACGACCCGATGGCCCTCCTAGGCACCCCGATAAATGGTTTAAGACAGTAGAGAAAAAATTTCCAGAGATGACGATAGTCGTAGATTTTGATAAATCGAAAAAGCATTTGGAGCAGATTCGTCTTTATTATGTAAACCGAAATGGTGGGTCTGCTCGATTTGATAAAAAAATGGAGTTTCTGGAAAAAAACAAGAGGCTACATGCAGTCAAACAGGCAAATGACGCCATGAGACTTGATCTAATAATTTGGTTAAACCGAATAAAAACGGGGAAGTAAGAATAGAAAAGAGCTATTGATGGTAGGACTGGAAGGAGGGAGGCATCCCGTGTACCTACAGATCCCCTCGGTAACGCCTCTGAACATTTCTGATCCGCGTTGGGTGCGTACGAGGCCGCTATGAATCCAAGGTTGGTGGCATCAATAGCTCAGAATTACCATCGCTTGACCGTGTTGGAGACGCCCTCCACTTTCAGAGACACCCAACAAGCCTTTTAGCTAATCCCTGATGACCGCTTTCAGTCTTATGCATAATGGTAACCCAGAAGGACAGTTTACCAATCTAGCTTGGGTGAGGTCAAGCACAAAAAATTGGCATAGAAATGGGCTGTAGTGGCGGAGACCAGATTTGAACGCAACTATTAGCCCTTCTAATAGAGGATTTCATGATGAATTTCAAAGTTTACGCCGCGGGCTTAATTGCCGTGGCGTTTTTCTCTTCATGGGTGGCGCATTCCTTTACGTCAAGCCACTACCAGACCATTCTTTTGGAGCAAGAGGTTGCTCTAAAAGCGCAAATTACAAAGGATAAGGAGTTATACAATGAACGGCTCATACAAACGACTAACCAACTGCGTGACGAGCTTAACCGCACAATTGACCTTGCTCGCGCTCGTGGGGCTGACGTTGAACGGTTGCGCAACGCAAACACCAAACTACAAGCCCGAATCAAAGCCAGTCCCGCAAGCGCTGACCGAGAAGCACTTGCCCGATGCTCACAACTACTCACTGAAGGTGCAGGACTGGTTACAGAGGGTGAAAGACTTCTACTCAAGCATGGAGCAGAACACGACTCATTGATAAGGATAGAGAAATGGCAATAACTTTGTTACTTTTTGGGCTAGCCCCAATTGCGCTAGTGCTGGGCTACCTTGCCTACTGTGCCTACACAGCGACATTGAAGGTCAGAGCAGTGGAGAAAATACTAGATAAGTTTATGTTTGTGGTCACTGAAGAGGAGAAGGTGGCGGTCACAAAAGCCCTTGAGGAAATAGTGAAGGGAAATTAAAATGAAAAAAGAAAGAGGGGGGGTCAAAACGACTCTCCTTTAATACATTGTGGGAACATATGTGGGAGCAGAAAATTTAGTCTTCTGTATCTCTAGTAAATAGGCTGAAAACGAATCAGTTTGTCTTTTCTGCCTAAACTTTTTTCGGGGTAGGTAGAGATCAATGGCGCGTGCGTTGAGAATTTTTCATTCCGCAGATTGGCATTTCGGCAAGACGATCGGGAACGTGGATCGGACTGAAGATTTCCTTCATTTTATTGATCACTTTATGGCGCTTGTGAATGAGCGTAAGCCCGACGTGCTTTTGATTGCCGGGGATATTTTCGACACTTCGCTTCCCTCTAACAAAGCCCAAAAGCTCTACTACAGCTGGATTCATCGCCTGCAAGGCACCTCTGTGAAAGCCATTGTCATTACGGCAGGAAACCACGATTCGCAGCGTTTTCTCGAAGCCCCAAGAGCACTGCTTGAAACGATGAATTACTTTATCGCGGGCGAAACCCCGGAAGAGCAAGTCTTTATCTTGCGTGACGAAAAGGGTGAGCCCTTGCTTGGCGTCGGCGCCGTGCCTTATCTGCGAGAGGGTGACGTGCGCACTGGCTCTATGAGTTATAGCGATGCCACGCGTGCGGAACTCTTTGAAGCAGGGGTCAAAGCGCACTACCAAGAAGTCTGGGAGCTCGTCAATAAAGCGCTCGATGGCGCAAAAGTGCCTCGTATCGCCATGGCACACCTATTTGTGACGGGGGCAGAATTGCGTCCAGGCGTACAAAAGGCAAAAGAAGAAGACGCACTGCGGGTGGGATCCCTTAATAGCGTCACGTCCGAGGCTTTCGAGCAAGGCTGGGACTATGTGGCCCTAGGACACATTCATCACGCACAAGAGCTCACCTCCAAAACCCCCATGCGTTATTCGGGTGCCCCCATTGGTCTCACGTTTAACCATCGTAAGTATTCGCATTCGCTCGTCGAAATCAATATTGATGGAGAGGGGGCGCTCACGATTGATACGCTCCCCATTCCACAAAGTCGCCTTTTCTTGCACTTTGAAGGGACGCAGGCAGAACTCATTGCCGCGATTAAAGAAGCAGGGAAAACGCATCACGAACCCTATGTGGAAGCGGTGCTTACTTCTGACGAAGTCGAACCCTTACTCGTTGAAAAACTCACTGCCGTGGCCCAAGAGGCAGGCGTTTTGCTCATTGCGACACGCAACGAGCGCGCTCTGCAACGCTATCAAGAAGAAGAGTCCACGCTCGTGGCGCTTAACGAATTAAGCCCCCGAGAAGTCTTTCGTCTGCTCGTTACTGAGGAGTCGGGCGCAAAAGAGGGTGAAGAGGCAATGCCAAAAGAGGACTTCGAGCGCTATCAACGGCTTTTGATGGAAGCGGTGGATGGCGTGCAAACGGGTCATTGGCCAATGGAAGAGAATGAGTGAGGAGGTCTGAGAGATGAGATTACTTCAGCTTGAACTCACTAATGTGAATTCCCTCTACGGGCACTGGCGTATCGACTTTACCGATATGGCCTATCAGAGAAATCCGCTTTTTGCCATTATTGGTCCGACTGGGAGTGGCAAGAGTTCGCTACTCGATGCGATTTCTTTGGCGCTTTACGGCAACACCCCTCGTATGAATGCGCTGCCTCGTGGGGGTGACCAAGATCAGCAGTGCCCAGTGATGAGTAAGGGCACGACGCTCGTGCGTGCTGCTGTACGCTTTCAGGTCGATGGCATCACTTATATGAGTTCTTGGCAGCGCCGCATTACAGCGCGTGCCAAACGTCTCTCGGATGTGGAAGTTGAACTCGTGCGCTACCCCGATGAGGTGAGCGACAAAGGCGAAGTGCTCACCACGCAACTGAGCGATTGGCGCGCCCGTATGGTCGAGATTACGCATATGACGTTTGAAACGTTCTTGCGTAGCGTACTCCTCTCACAGGGGGCTTTTGCCGACTTCTTAAAAGCCAAGGACGATGATCGCGCCAATATTTTGGAGCAGATCACGGGAACGGCGATTTACTCTGATGTGGGTCGTTGGATCTTTTTGCGCACCAAGGAAGAATTGCAAAAGAAGGAACTACTCACGCGAGAAGCTGAATCTCTGCAATTATTGACAGAAGATGCAAAAAGTCAACTTTTAGCGACAATTAGTGAACTAAAGGAGAAAATTAGCGCTATCAAAGCGACGCAGAAAGTCACTGAAATGGCGTTTCAATGGCGTCAACGTGTTGAGGCATTGAGTAAAGAGGAAGCCAACGCAGAGCTTCTCTACTCGGAAGCAGAGCGTCGTTATCAGGCGCTAGAAGAAGACTTAAAAAAGGCTCGTGCCGCGCAAGAGGCATTGGTTCCAGGACTCGCCGCAAAAAAGGTGAAGGAATATGCCTCTCAAGCGCTTCGTGTGCAAGAAGAAGTGGCGCGTCTTGGGAAAGCGCTCCCAGAGATTGAGAGCCAGCTGAGCGCTCAAAAAACGCTTTGTGCAAAGGGCGAGGAGGCACTCTCAGAGGCGCAAAAAGCCTTGACGAGCTTTGAACCTCTTTACACGCAAGTCCGTGCGTTGGATGAAGCGCTAAAAACGCGCTTAGCGACGTTAACCCTTCAGCGAGCGCAACTTCAAAAGCTTCGCGAACGAGATGTCGCGGAAAAAGCGGCGCTCACTGCACTCTTGGAAAAGTCGGAAACTTTCCGTACCACCCAAACTACTCTTCAGGCACGCTTTGCCGAGTTAGAAGGCGGGCACGATGAGAGAGTGACGCCGACGCTTTTAAAGAACTATTGGGAAGCTTGGCGCGAAGCAGAAACCGCATACGCCAGGTTGACTGAAAAAACGGCCAAGCTCGAAGCGTTGCGCACGGAACTCAAAGCCAAAGTGAGTAGTGCAGAATCTGCTCTAACGCTTGCCAAAGAGGCGTTTGAGAAAGCGCGTGCAGAAGAAGCTGCTACTAGAGAGCGCTGGGAAGTGATGAGCGCGAGTGAAACCGTACGCGGCAAGCTCACCGAACTCTCAGAGATTCTTTATCGCGAAGCAAATGTGCGTCTCGTGACGCGCACCGACCGTGCGCAAAAAGCGCTCTCCACGCTCTTAGGAGGAGACCTTTTTGCCAAAGACGCGCTTGACTCCTTAGAAGGCATCATGCTCGAAGGTTTGAGTGCAGAAGAACTTAGTAAAGCACGCGCGCCAGAGGCGCTCGCACAACTCTCCACCCTCAAAGCTTCGATTCTTGAGTGGCGAGACGAAGGGGAGGCGCTCAAAAAGACATTGAGCGCTTTGACGAAGACGCTTGAAGAAAAACGCACAGCCCTTGAAGAAGCGGGGAAAGCCCATCAAACGGCTCGCTTGAGTTTAGAGAAGGCGGAAAGTGAAGCGCAGCTTTATGCAGAAGAATTGACGCCACTCGCAGAGCACCTTAAGAGCGCAAAAGAGAAGACGCTCAATGCGCTGCATCTGACGGAAGAAGTCGCGACAAGTGAAGCCGCTCAAGAAAAAGTGGCGCTTTACGAACAGAAGTGGACGCTTTATCAAGAAACGCAAAAAACGCTCAAAGAGACGACTGAAGCCCTTGCGCGCTTTACCGTGCAAATTGAGGCGAAAAAAGAAAGTCTCCTCGCGCTCGCTAAAGATGAACGCACGGCGCTAGAGGTTGTCCAAACGGAAGAGACCGCTTTGAAAGCCCAGCAAGAGGAACGTCAGGCACTTTTTGGTGAGAAGGATCCTGAGGCTGAGCAAAAGCGCTTGCGTGAAGGGGTCGCGACGGCGGATCAAGTTTTGCGCACGGCTGAAAAACTCTATCAAGAAGTGTTGCAGCAGAAAAATCAATGTGTCACGGCGAAAACTCAGCAAGCCGAGCAGCTTCTTCGTCACAAAGAATGGACGAAGAAGGCCAAAGACGAGTTAGACGAAGAAATGCAAAAAGTGTGCATTACTTCTTATAAGGAGCTCCAAGCGCGCTTCATGCCAGAAGAACAGATGCGAGAAACGCTTGCCCGAGGGCAAAGCGCTGAAACGGCACGCCAAGAAGCGAAAACGCGTTTAACTCTTTTAACGCAACAAGCCGAAGACTTGCGAGAGCAAGCGGTGACGGAAAAAGCACTTGCAGAACTTGCCGCCGAAAAAGACGCTCAAGAGGCAGAACTTCTCGAGAAGACTCGCGAACTTGCAAACCAAGAAGGGGTGATTGCGCGCGACAAAGCACTCTCTGAAAAACATAAAGAATTGGAAGCGCAAATTCGTCATCAAGAAGAGGTCTATCGCGATTGGTATGGTTTAAATAACTTGGTGGGCAGTGCCGATGGGCGCCGATTCCGTCGCATTGCGCAGCGCATCACGTTCCGTATTTTGCTGCGCGAAGCCAATAGCGTCATGCGTACCATGACGCGTCGCTACAGTCTTCATGCCGCGGGCAATGGTGGCATGGCGGTTGACGTGGTTGACCATGATATGGGGAGTATTGTGCGCACCGCGGCAAACCTCTCCGGAGGCGAAACCTTTATGGTGAGTTTGGCCTTGGCGCTTGGCCTTTCGCGCATGGGTGGACAGTACTTGAATGTGGATACGCTCTTTCTAGATGAAGGCTTTGGGACGTTAGACGAAGACGCGCTCAATAAAGCGATTTATGCCTTAGAGACGCTTCAAAGAAAGAGCGGTAAGCTCATTGGTCTTATCTCTCACGTGAAGATGATTAAAGAGCGCGTTGCGCTTCAAGTCATCGTGACACCTATTCCCGGAACGGGGCGTAGTGACTTAGAGGGTCCTGGTATCACAAAGCTTGCATCTTAAAACGCCATAAAGCCAAAGAGCCGTCCAAACTGGGCGGCTCTTTCGCTAAGCGATTCGGCAGAAATTAGTGGTCCGAGTGCGGACGCTTTTCTTCCCCAATCAAGTGGGTACTGTCGTATTCGCGTTGATTGCGCTGGTGCTTCAAAATCACCAAAGCCATGCTGACCGAGACGAAGATACCGAAGACAAGCATGGTGCCAGGCACCGACAGATCCAACTTGATGAGAAGCGAGTACACGCCCAACATCACAAGAATGGAGAGATTTTCGTTAAAGTTCTGCACGGCAATCGAGCGACCTGCACTCATCAAGACGTGACCGCGGTGCTGGAGAAGGGCATTCATCGGCACCACGAAAAAGCCCGCACAAACACCCACCAAAATCAGGGCACCTGCGGCAATGAGGACTGCCCAGCTCAAGGTCCACGAGAAGATGGTGATGCCACCCGCGGGGGCTACATCACGCGTGTAGTAACTCATGAGAATGACGAGCACGCCCATGCAAATCCCCATGGGGAGAACGGAGAGCGAGTTTTTAAGCGAAATCTTGGTGGCGGCAAGCACTGCCCCAACCGCAATCCCTAGACTCACCACGGCTTGCATGATGGCGCCTTGCGAGAGATCCATGCCAAGCGCATGTTCGCACCACTTTAAGACCAAGAACTGCAACACGGCACCTGCGCCCCAGAAGAGCGTGGTAACGGAAAGAGAAATCTGGCCCAAGCGATCCAACCAGAGCGTTTTGCAGCTCCCACAGAATTTGCGGATCGTGTGCACGGGGTCCAAAGGCTGCTTCGGATAACGAGCCCCCGTATCGGGAATGGCTAAGTTCACCGAGGACGCCGCTAAATACACAAAGGCAATCGCAAAAATCGCCGCTTCGGCAAAGCTATGAAGTCCAATGGCGTTTAAGTGGAAGAAATTCAAAATCGGATCGGCGACTTCTGGCTTAATCAGTACGCCACCCAAGACAACCCCGAGAATAATCGAGCCCACGGTCAAGCCCTCAATCCAACCGTTGGCGATCACTAATTGTTTAGCGGGAAGGAGTTCCGTCAAAATGCCATATTTGGCTGGCGAGTAAGCGGCAGCGCCTACGCCCACGATGGCGTAAGCCAAAAGCGGATGACCACCAAAGAGCATCAATAAGCAGCCCACGGCCTTCACAAAGTTGGTGAGGAACATCACGCGACCCTTTGGCATCGAGTCAGCGAAAAGGCCCACCCAAGCAGCCAGCACAACGTAGCTAATCACAAAGAAAAGCTTCAGGAGTGGCGTCATCCAGTCTGGCGCACCAATGCTTGACAAAAGAGCAATGGCAGCAATAAGCAGTGCGTTGTCCGCTAGCGAAGAGAGGAACTGCGCACACATAATCGTGTAAAAACCGCGCTTCATAATTAATTTTTTTCTCTACTCAGTCTGCCAAGGAGTCTATTGAGGGGCCTGGCAGGTGAGGCAATGGATGACAAGGATAGGCATTCTCATCGGTCGTCATGGAAAACCAGTGAGGCAATTTTTCAATTTTAGCAAACTAATTTTAGGTCTTTTAGAAAGAAAAAAGAGATTTCCTTTCTTCAGCCGTAAAGATGATATGGAAAACCTGTATTCAGACAAGGAAAGGTGAAAAAACGTATTGAGACAGAAAAAATTGTATGCGAATGAAGGAAGATGTGCGATTTTGACAAAAGGCGAGTAAGATTTTAGATTCAGGTCGCGCATTGTTCGTTTCGCACTTCCATTTGAGAGAAAGCAGTGCAAAGCGAATAAAAAAGCGACCGCGTTGCCCAAGTGCTTGAGTTTCCTCGCCTTGGACGGACTTATTGATGCACAAGAGAGAAGAAAGGATAATCGAGTGCCACGTCCTATATATGCTGAAATTGATATTCCTGCCCTGAAACACAATTTGGGAGTACTACGTGAAAAAGCGGGTGACCGCACGCTCTGGGCTGTTGTGAAAGCCAATGCGTATGGTCATGGGCTTGAAACCGCGGTGATGGCTTTTGAAGATGCTGATGGGTTAGCGACGATTGACCTTTGCGATGCGCAACGTGCACGCGATGCGGGCTGGAAGAAACGCATTTTATTGTTGGAAGGCTTTTTTGATCGCACCGATATTGAGCCCTTGCAGGAGCTAGGTGTCGAAACAGTGATTCATTCTCCGTGGCAAATCGATATTTTGCGCTCGATGCCACTTACCGATGTGCGTGTGCACATCAAAGTGAATTCTGGGATGAACCGTTTGGGGTTCTTGCCAATTGAAGTCAATACCGTGTGGGAACAACTCACCTCGATTAAAGGCGTGAAGGTGATGGGTACGGTGACGCACTTTGCCAATGCAGAGTGGAGTTACGATGCACAAAAACCCGTTTCCGTCGATAAGCAGCTCGCCCGCATGGGTTATTTGGCCCATTCTGCCACAGCCGCTTGTATGGCCAATTCCGCTGGGATTCTTTGGCACCCTGAAGTGGGTGGCGACGGTGTGCGTGCAGGGGTTGCGCTCTACGGGGTGAGCCCAGACTCGCATATTTCTTCTGAAGAATTGGGTTTAATCCCTGCGATGACGCTCTCCGCCAAAATTATTGCGATTCAGCAGATTCCCGCTGGTGAAGCGGTGGGCTATGGCTCTCGCTGGCGTGCTAGCCGTCCATCTCGTATTGCGGTCGTGGCCTGTGGCTACGCGGATGGCTACCCACGTTCAATGCCTGACGGCGCTCCCACTTGGGTTGAAGGCGCTATTGCGCCGCTTGTTGGCGCAGTGTCGATGGATATGCTTGAAATTGATATCACCGATATTCCTGCGGCCAAACTTGGTTCCGTAGTGGAACTCTGGGGCAAGAATTTGTCCGTCAATAAAGTCGCTGCCGCTTGTGGCACGATTGGCTATGAATTAATTTGCGCGCTGGCGCGTCGAGTCCCCTTAAAGATTGTTGAAGCCTATAAAGAAGCTTCAACACACAGAAAAGAAAACGAGTAGAGCGATATGGCTAAAAAAGTCAAAACCGAATACGTCTGTAACGAGTGCGGAGGCACCGCCATTAAATGGGCGGGTCAGTGTCCGCACTGTAAGGCGTGGAATACGCTCGAAGAATTCGTGATTAAAGAGGGGATTGCCTCTCGTTATTCAACAGATCGTTTGACGACGGGCCGCGGGTTTGTCGAAACCTCTGGGTCGCTTCAGGACTTAGCGGACGTAAAGGTCGAAGACGTCCCGCGCACACTCACTGGTATTGGTGAATTTGATCGCGTCATGGGCGGTGGGCTCGTGCGTGGTTGCGTGGCCTTAATTGGCGGGGATCCTGGGATTGGGAAGTCGACGCTTCTTCTTCAAGTGATGGCTCGCTTGGTTGAGATGGGGCGCTCTGCGCTTTACGTCTCGGGCGAAGAAAGCCCTTCGCAGATTGCCGTGCGTGCACAGCGCTTACAGCTCCAGCCGCGAGGCCTGGCGCTAATGAGCGAAATTGAGCTCGAACACATCGAAAAGGTGATCTCTGAGCGTAAGCCAGAGTTTGTTGTGATCGACTCGATTCAGACGATTTTCTCTAGCGCCTTAGAAAGCGCTCCAGGGAGCGTCTCTCAGGTGCGTGAATCCGCTGCTCGCTTAACGCGTCTTGCCAAAACTCTTGGCACTACGCTCATTTTTGTGGGTCACGTCACAAAAGAAGGCTCTCTTGCGGGTCCTCGTGTTTTAGAGCATATTGTCGATACGGTGCTCTACTTTGAAGGGGACCAACACTCTAACTTCCGTTTAGTGCGCGCCTTTAAAAACCGTTTTGGCGCGGTGAACGAATTAGGGGTCTTTGCCATGACCGACCATGGCTTGCGTGGGGTGAGTAACCCGTCTGCGATTTTCTTGTCGGAATATAAGTCTGATGTGCCTGGCTCCGCTGTCCTCGTGACGCAAGAGGGCACCAGACCCTTGCTTGTTGAAATTCAAGCGCTTGTGGATACCACTCACTTGCCAACGCCTCGCCGCTTGGCCGTTGGGGTGGATGCGCAGCGCTTATCGATGTTGCTCGCAGTACTGCATCGCCACGCTGGCATTGGTTGCTTTGACCAAGACGTCTTCGTGAATGCGGTCGGTGGCGTCAAGATCGGTGAAACGGCGGCAGACTTGGCACTCTTAGCCGCTATCTATTCGAGTATTCGAAATAAACCATTAGCACGTGGTGTAGTTGTTTTTGGGGAAGTTGGTCTAGCGGGAGAAATTCGTCCCTCTCCGCGTGGACAAGAACGTTTGCGCGAAGCTGCCAAACTTGGCTTCTCTCGAGCCATTATTCCTAGAGCCAATATGCCGCGTACTCCTATTGAAGGATTAGAAATTGTAGGAGTAGATCGTTTGGGTGATGCATTAGAGGCCGCTCTAGCCTAACGATGTGCAAAAAATCCGTATACAATCTGTAGACAACTTTTTTGGGCATTTTGCCCGATCTATTGAAGGATTAAATTCATTATGACGACTTTTACGAAGCTCCTCCCGTCCGATGCCCAGCCCGCTCAGCCGATTTTGGCTCGCGCTCATGACTTGGTATTGACCTCGGCTCAGCGCGCTGAGTGGCCTGAAGTTTTTGAAACTGCCGAAGGCCCGGTGACTGTCGCCGTTGAAGAACGCCGTCCCTTGAACATTGATGACGTTTTCGTTGACGACAAGGGTGAATTCTGGGTGGTTCGTCCTGGTGTTGAACGTGTCTTGCACGTTTCTGGCGATATGCGCACGTTGCAGGAAGCTGCTACCGCTTTGATTTCTCGCGGCGTTCCGGTTGCTGAAGCTCCGGAAGGCTTCGCTGTTTTGCCGATGCCCAACATCGCTAAGATGCTCGGCATGATCGGCCTTGATGTGACCGAAGTGGACGAAGCCTTTGTGCCGGTTCGCTTTGACTTGCAGCAGGGTGGCGGTTGTGGCTGCGGTGGCGGCGGCTGTGGTTGTGGCGGCCATCATCACGAAGATGAAGGCTGTGGCTGCGGTTGTGGCGACCATCACCACGAAGATGAAGGTTGCGGCTGTGGCTGTGGCGACCATCATCATGAAGAAGAATCCTGTGGCTGTGGTTGCGGTGACCATCATCACCATCACCATGAAGGTTCTTGCGGCTG